>OFGA01000024.1_pt1 | contig 129785 bp, 98 predicted proteins | sample 1521471 | NCBI WGS metagenome assembly OFGA01 (sample SAMEA3504086, study PRJEB24116) | mouse gut metagenome | biome: mouse gut; feature: mouse-associated habitat; material: faeces | place: Denmark | collected 2011 | reverse complement strand
GGGTTCGAACCCTGGACACCCTGATTAAGAGTCAGGTGCTCTGCCAACTGAGCTAGTGGCGCAGTTCTTTGTGTTCCCCCGAACACATTAATTATTATATACCAACATTTTATAAAATGCAAGTGTTTTTTTATAATTTTTTATATTTTTTTTATCTGGCTGTAACAGACTATAAATAACAGGTACTGTTACAGCCATTACGCCTTATCCAGGCTATTTAAAGATTTGCAATTAACGCAGCGATTTCATCAGAACTCATTACATATCCCGGATCTGTCAAATCCGGCAGTCCATCATCGTTATTCGAAGAATCCGGTTCCGATAACAAATCAGTATTTGCAATCAGCGCAGCTATCTCGTCAGAATTCATTACCTGATCAAAATTAGATGTACTTTTCTTATTATTAGATTTCATCTCTGACAAAGGTATTTCTAAGATTTTATCGATATCCCGATCTTCTTCTGTAGTATCATCCATAAGATCATCTATATCCAATGCCTTCATGATTTCATCTAATTCATCTTCCGTTGACAATTCCTCATGCAGCTTTGCTTCAGGCTTTGGCAATGCTTCTTGTACAGGCTCTGGCTGTACAGCCGAATTCTGCGGTTCTGCATTCTTTAAAATCGGCTGCATACCTGCAGCATTTTTCATCTCCTGCTGTTTTGGCTCTGTTACAGCATGCAGGTCCTGAGATTCTGCCGATACCTTCATGTCAGGCTGTTCTGACACTGCTGTCTCTTTCAGTACTGCTTGTGCTTCGGCCAATGTCTGTGGACCAGACTGCTCTGCCTGCTGCTTTGTTTCTGACGGCTCTTTCAATATAGGCTGTTCACCTGACGTAATCTTTGGACCAGGCTCTTCATCTTTTATATTTAAAGCTGAATACTGCTGTCCCGCTGACTCCTGGCCTTCCGTCTGATTAATCTGAGCCTGTGCAGCACTTCCTTCCTCTTTTTGTGACTCCTTAATAAGAGCATTTAATTCTGGTTCTAGTGCTGTCTGATTTGTTATTGTATCTGGCTGTATTTTTTCTATATCATCATTTGATTCAATATTTTTATCTATAGCATTATTTTTGTCTATAGCATTATTTCTATTTGAATCAGTATTAATATTTGTATCTGTACTTGCGTCTGAATCTTGATCCGTACCTAAATTAGCAATCATTGCCCTTATATGTTCTGGCATTTTGCCATGTCCGGGATAAGTCATATCAGGCGTATCTGTTTGTTCTGCTTCTTTCTCAAGACCAGAGTCTGAATAAACCTGATCTTTTATTGATTCCGTTGTTTCTTTTGTTTCTCCTACTTCTTTTGTTTCTTTTATATCCTTTGCTGGTTCTGCTTTTTTCTTAGATAATCCCTGCGATGCTGACTTCTTCATTGTTGTCTGAACCGCCGACATCGGATTATTATCCAGATTATTTAACATCGCTTCTAAATCTGATTCTGTCATAATTGGATGCAGCTGCGGCTCTTTCATAGCTGGCTCCAGCTCTGGTTCTTCTTCATTTTCATTCATATCTACATTTGAAATCATTGCGGCTATTTCATCAGTAGAAATAAGATCATTCAGCTCCATATCAGGCATAGAATCATCTGCACTATCTACAGCTGATACTGATTCAGCTGCGTCTACAATCGGCTCTAGCTCCGGCTCTGTCAATACCGATTCCAGCTGCATATCTTCCATTGACTTTAGTTCTGATTCTTCTGCTATTGATCTCAGCTCCGGCTCTCCCATGATCGGCTCAAGCTCTGGTTCTGCTACGATCGAATCTAGCTGCGGCTCTTCCATGATTGATCCCAGCTCCGGCTCTGTCATAATCGGCTCTAGCTCCGGCTCTTCCATGATTGATCCTAGCTCTGGCTCTGCTGTCATCGGCTCCAATTCCGTTTCTGCCATGATTGGTTCCAGCTCTGGTATTGCAGAATCTTTGTTATCAATTCCCTTCAGCAGCTGATCTAAATCAGATTCAGATGAAGTTTCCAAAGGCTGTCTTAGATTTATGCCGTTATCCATCAAATGTTCATGTTCTATATCCAATGATTGAAGCTGGGACTTTTCTTCTGCTGATTCTATCGATTCTGTCAGAGTCACTAACTGTGACTGTAAAGACTCTACCTTATTAACTGATTCTATTATATCACTTTTTAGAGAAGTTTCTAATTCCTGCAGAGCTGATAAAATTTCCTGCTGCTTTGAAAGAAGATCTTTATTGCTTTCTAATAATGCTGCTTTATCTTCATCACTCAGTCCAACATTGTTATTTGCAATCTGCTTTTGAAAATCACTGATCTTATGAAGCATTTTATCATTTGAGATCAGCAGCGTATTTGCATTCTGTTTACTGCGGTTGATCTGCACCTTTGCCAGCGCTTTTTGAGCAGCAATCATCTCTTTATATGGAGCACTGATCTGGCTGTTGAATGAATCCATTCTTTCTTCCATCTGATCAAAATACTTCCTCATTAACAAATAAGATGCTTTTTCTGACCGATATACATTATTAAATGCCTCTTCCTGCTCTGCCTGCCTTTTTTTAATCATCCGGCCAATCAAATGCATTTGTGCGTAAACTGTTGCCAGTATAAAAACGCCAAGAGCACCTATTGCAATCAAATTTGTCTGATCATTAATAATTTCATAAATCTCAATAATAAACAATAATACTGTCAATACTGAGATAAGCGAAATCGCCGTCATCTGACCATTTTTTTTCACTGCCGTATCTTTGTTATCCTGTGACATTTTTATTACTCCTCTCATTTTGTAATGCACCTAATTGGATATAGGCCAATTCAAATGATACCCTTATAAAAATCCAAACGGCCGGCACAATAATCTATCAATCATGCCTCTCCAAGTCCGAAGATGCATACATCCCCATCATTCGATAGTTATTATGTTAGCATAATTTATCAGTGTTTTCAATCTTTTTTAAAAGATTAACATCTGCATGAAACTGCGTTGAAACTCTATTTATCCCAAATTGAGGCGTGAAGATCGCAGGAATGAATTTTCTGCACCTTTTCCTAATTTAATGAGATAAAGAATCAATATCAACATGATAGTATTTGTAATCAGCTCCATCATAATAGACTTTTACCTTTTCCCCCATATGAAGAGAATCCGGCTCACCCAAAATACCTTTTGAAGCAAAAATATGTACAATGCCGTTCATATCTTGATAGCGGCACAAAATTGTATATCCCGCAAATACGCGTCCCTTTTCATCCTTTGACATATGGAACTGCCTTGCAATATTATCTGGGAGTTTTAAAAACTGTGATTTGATTATGCCATTTACTTTAATTCTGCCAAACAATTCAACACCACACGTAGCTGCAGTTATACAATTTCCTATATTCTTCAGCCTCTGTGAATTCTTTTCACTATCCAGCTTAAATTTATGCAGCATCGCATTTTCTGGCAGAATCTCACTCGTATCTACATAATAACGCTTTGGATTATCCAGATTGACATATACTTTCAGCTTATCTGACTGTAATAACCCTGATGGATTATAAAGCAGAGCACCACTTTTGAAATCATATGTCCTGCCGCTGCCATCTTGATACTTGCACAGAATAAAAAATGGGTTCATAGAAATACGTTCTATCTGCACCTGCTTATATAAATCTACATCTATATCAACGATCTGTGCGTATACAAACTTACCATCATCTTTCAGCTTTTGCCTTCTGCGCATTCCCACTTGATCAATGAAAAAAAGTATCCCTCCAATACAAAGAAAAATACTGCCTATCAAACACATCACAAACATATAAAGTTCCATTCCAGAAACTAATTGAACACCTACGCCCAAGCTGATTAGTATGACACCAACCAATAGAAAAATCAGTGCCAATAATTTTAAAACACTTTTTCCATTCTTCATTTTTTACATTCTCCTTGCCTGCTGATTGTATTTTTATGTCACTTCTTAAAACAGCGGAAAGCATGGCTCCGTATAATAGTAGACTACGGAATAGCACTTTTTTCTCTTTATATTTCAACAATCAATATTTTTTAAATATTCTTGTATTTCTAATGCCAAAGTAACGGAATGTTTCATAATATTTTGTGTCATATTATCTTTATTGCTAAAATCTATTTGATTTTCTAAGACGATTTCCAAAATAGAATACTTTGGCATTTCTTTTCTATTGCCATTCCATACTGAATTTTTCAAAATTTCCCAGTATTTTCTTTGCACATCAGCATTCTGTCCCATCAGCCATAATTCAAACTGCAGCTTTTCATGGTTTAATACTATTCCAAACCGTAATTTATGATTTCTTAAATATTGATTATAAAATGAAAAATAGGTATAGTCTAAATATCCAAACGAAATATTACCTGTCTTATACTGCGTTGAAAATTTTGATTTTAGGTCAGCAATATATCTTGTCAAAGCTAGATACGCAGTTCGTATATAACCATACCTTAACTGCTCTTTATATATCTCTAAACTTTTTTGGACATCACTTTCCATATCCATGACCTCCCATCCCTATTTATCAGTATAATTTCATATTCAAAAGTAGATAAGTATTGCCTTATTCATCACTCCGTCCTCATTATGAGTTCAAATTCTTTCGAAAAATTAGAAACGCCGAAAACCTTGAAAAATCAATGTTTTCGGCGGAATTTCTGGCGTCGCTAAGAGGATTTGAACCTCCGACCTACCGCTTAGGAGGCGGTCGCTCTATCCAGCTGAGCTATAGCGACAGTTACAAAATCTATATTTAGTTTTACTTGTTACCTTTTTCCTTGTCCTCTTGGGCGAGTGTTTTAACACTTTCTTAGGAGGCGGTCGCTCTATCCAGCTGAGCTATAGCGACAATTACAAAATCTATATTTAGTTTTACTTGTTACCTTTTTCTATTTCCTCTTGGGCGAGTGTTTTAACACTTCTTCATTGAGGAATACTATATCTTCTGATTTACAGAAATACTTAGTATATCTATTAAAGTTATTCTCTACAGATTATATGGAGTAATTTACTTGACCCTGCATCCAAATAGTCCCTTTAAATCTGCGCCCAGGTGCAGGTTCACCTAACAAATCCTCTTGATTTATACAAACATCAAAAACTAATTGATTACTATTGATTGTCAATACATAACATTTTTCTTGTGTCTTATGATTTTCCAATGTATAATAATCCAAAATCTCACCCATGATACTATATTGATCACTTTCAATTCCATAAGGCATAAAATAAGTATCAACAATAGAGAAAATATCTTCTGTCATTATTCTTCTTGAAATCATAGAATAAGTATCTATATCTTTCAAGGTCAGACTTTCCATTGCTTCCTCATCGCCTTCACGTGCAGCTTCCATAAGATGTGAACGATTGCTACTTAATTTCTGGCTACTTTTTATTTGAGACTCGTTTTTATATATAGGTAAAATAACTACTCCGCCAGCGGAAAGCGCTGACATTGTCGTATTCACCGGAAACCTCCTGCTGTTCTTTGTTCTTGATTCTTGAAGGTACTCCACTACATTTTGCAAATAAAAAATTAGAGTTACACCTATTCTCATTTCATCACAGACACCAGCATAAGCTTCTCTGTCAGAGCGCTTTTCGATCTCAACCCTCTCCTCTGTGGTAACGCCACTGCCAATAAAGTATGGATAATAATAGTCTAATTGGAAATTATTTTCATCAATATATTCACCTCTGACAGCTATTCCAATAAATTGTCCAAACTCCCGGCTTAATTCTGCAAATACATTCCCACAATCATCCTCAGTAATCAACTTTTTATCTGGTTTATTTATAATATCAGCAATTAAAGAATCAATTTCCCGCTTATTGGTAATATGTTTAAATCCAATACTTCTCAGATAATTATGCATTCTTTCCTCCCATAGTTCACCTACTGAGTCATAAATCGAGAGATGAGTAAATTTATCTTTTCTGCAATAAATTTATCTTCATCTATTATATAATATAAATTTCCGTTTTGCAAATCATTTATGAAAATTTTTTTATTTTTTTCATAACAAAACATATTTTTCCATGGTCACACTTAATAATATTAATATCTAAGCATTTATACCTTGCAAGATGGCCGCATGACATACGGAGTTCCCTAGAGAGATGGGTTTCTACGATATTTTCTTTACTTCCGATTCCATTGCAAGATTTAGTGCTTCTTTTTCCTCTTCCGCTAATACAATGATTGAATTTCCATTCAAGATCTCTTTAATATAAGTATAACACCCTTCTCTGCTGTGCATAGCATTAATAATAAATCCATCATTCTTTTGATCTAATAACGCAAGAGAAAAACTAAGCTTTCCTCCCATTTCATGAAAAGCATCATATTTTACCATTCCAATTTTCTGAAATGTATTCTTTAAAGAATCAGAGATAACTTGAATATTTTCTCTATTTTTTTTCTCAGATTCCAAAAGAGTTTCTACCTGCTGAATTCTAGTGATCAATGTGTCTTCTAATGATTCTGCATTTTTTCCCTGCATAAATGATTCGTACTTTTTACGAATTTTTCTAGTTTTCCCTAAATTCACAAGTAATAAAGTAAAGATAACAGCAATCAATAATGCAAAAACTGCAAATACTATTAAAAAATCATCTACAGTAAAATAAAAATCTATATAATTAGATTCCATTGTTTCCTCCATTCTAAGTTTTTATAATTACTTAAAAACAATACATACTCATAATAACAGTCAACTTTTAGAACATATGTTTAGTTTTCTATCTGATGAATGGATTGAAATAATTCCATAATCCTCTCCAATTCATCACTAGAATAATATTCAATTTCAATTTTTCCCTTTTCCTTGCTTTTTTTATGAATAAGCACTTTTGTTCCCATGATACTTTTTAATTTTTGTTCCATATCTTCATAAAATACAGCTAAAGAATCTTCCTCCTTATTCACTGATTGTTCAACTTTATCATTCTGCAATTTCTTTATAAGTTTTTCTGTCTCTCTAACACTTAAATTCTCATCAAAAATTTGCTGAGCAGTTATATATTGTTTCTCACTATCAGTAATGCCAAGCAGCGCCCGAGCGTGTCCTGTTGTAATAAGATCATCAATCACCATTTGCTGTACTCTTTGATCTAATTTCAAAAGACGCATCGCATTAGTTACTGATGTTCTTGATTTTGATATACGCTCTGCCAACTCATCCTGCTTTAAATGAAATTCATTTATTAGTTTCTTATAAGCTAAAGCCTCTTCAATAGGATTTAAATTTTCCCTTTGTATATTTTCAATTAAAGATATTTCAACTATTTCACGATCTGTTAACTTTTTTATGATGACAGGAATCTCTTTTAATCCAGCAAGTTTTGCCGCTCTCCATCTCCGTTCACCTGCTATTATTTCATAATAATCTTTTTTATCCTGTACTAATAATGGTTGTAAGACTCCATATTGTTTTAAAGATTCGGATAATTCTAATAAAGAATCCTCGTCAAAGCTTTTTCTGGGCTGATCTTTGTTAGGCTCTACTTTTCCTATTTTAACATAAATAACATCTTTTCCTATTTCTGGTTTCTTTATTCCTTCTGCATTAGCTGTGCCGATTTTATCTGGAAGCATAATATCTAAACCTTTTCCCAATCCTCGCGCCATAGCCATTATCTTATGTCCTCTCTTTCCATTACTTCTATAGCCAATAAACGATAACTTTCCGCACCTGCTGATTTTGTGTCATATAAATTAATTGGCAAACCATAACTGGGAGCTTCCGCTAACCGAATATTTCTTGGAATAATTGTTTTGTAAATGTTAGTATCCAAATTTGTTTTAACATTGTCTACTACCTGAAGCGAAAGATTAGTCCTAGCATCATACATGGTAAAAACGACCCCCTCCATTTCAAGATCAGGGTTTAGTCTCTTCTGTACTAGGTTGATTGTATGTATTAATTGACTCAATCCTTCCAATGCATAATATTCACATTGTATCGGAACTAATACTGTATTTGCGGTAGTCATTGCATTAATTGTAAGCATACTTAAGGAAGGAGGACAATCTATTATAATATAATCGAAATCATCTTTTATATAATCCACTTCATTTTTTAGTATATATTCTTTCTCACTGATTTCTAATAATTCAATCTCTGCCCCGGCAAGATTAATATCCGATGGCAATAAACAGAGATTTTCAATTTCTGTTTTACATATACTTTCTCGAATCGTACATTTTCCTATCATGAGCTCATATACCGTATTATCAATCTCTTCTCTTTCAAGACCAAGCCCACTTGTAGTATTCCCCTGAGGATCTAGATCAATTGTAAGAATCTTCTTCCCTGCTTCTGCAAGACAAGCTGATAAATTGATTGCCGTAGTAGTTTTTCCAACACCGCCCTTTTGATTAGCGATAGCGATTATTCTTCCCATGTTTACCTCCAATTCTCTTTGGCTTCTATTCATTATATCACTTTCTATAATGAAATACTATACTTTTATTATTGAGATTTCCTTAAATCATAGGATTATAAATCAGTAATATTGGAAAAAATAAAATTATCATAAATTAAAAATACTATCAAAATCCAACCTATTTGTTATCCCTTAATATTTTCAATTTTTAACAGAATGCTTAAAATGTCGGTTATAACTATTGACTGTATTAAGATCTAAAAAATAAATTTAATAGGGAATTATAAATAATATATGATTTATCGTATTTACCGTCTCTTATATTAAGGTAAATTAAAACAATACTCGTTATAATATAGTTTTGCTGATATTCTTTATTTATAATCGATATATTAGCTTTTTAATCATTTAAAACTTAAAACAGCAAATTTATTGAAATGTTTCATGTGAAACTTTTTAGATTACATAATTAATATCAATAAACTAGAATTTATAAGAAAAATAACAACTCTGCTTGATTCCAACTATTAAGATATAGCCACATCAAAAACCTTTATTACAATTTTATTTTATAGATTTTAATATTTGTCCAATACCATATTAGGATAAAGAAATTTTGAATAAAAGCAAATTAAAAATCATTTTTTATATGCTATAATGCCAATAGAAAAAAATGAAAAGTCCACGTTGACGAAAGAAAAATCCCTAAACTGTATTGCAGTACAGTTTAGGGATTCTTCTTTACTTTTATACTGGCAAAGCGCCCAGTAGGTTATTTGTTGCTCCTATCATTGCTGTCTAACCATTTGATGATATAGTGGCAAGCTACACCAGCCGCAACAGCAATAAAAAAGAAATGAAGATATCCAACGCCGACACCTCTTTCCTGTTGTCAGTTTTCGGTGAGCAACGCAAAAATAATAACATACTGTTTAATATTATTCTATCTTTTTTTTAAAGATTTGTAATTGGGAATGTGACAGAATCAATTTGATGCTCGCACTGTGGACATCTCGAAAAACCATTTTGATAAAGACATCTTCTTTTGGCAGGAAAAGTTGAATATATTTTTGAATTTTATTTTTATCTGGTTTTATTCTTGTATAAGTTTTTTATATTCTTAAAAATCTATATACTTATATTAAATGATCACTACTTAACTATTTTATAATTTTTTTAACTACACTATACAATTATAAGAAGTAAAAATTATTAGTTTGAAATATTACTCTTGTAAATTTATATTATATACCATCTTATATTATCAAAAACATAATGAATTATAGTTTTAAAATCCAATTTTCTTGTAAAAAATTATGCTTACATTTATATACTCCTTATGCTGCCCTTTCTTATCCATATGACCTATCACATTTCACAAATCATACTTCCATATTCATACATGCTACCATCTTATAAAATATACCTTGCAAAAAGGACATATCACATAATGTGTTGTCCAAAGGATGTGATTATTTATAATATGTTATAAGATTTCATATTGTTAGAGAAATATTTTAACAAACTTTCTTTTTGAAACTAAAATAGCTTTTTATAAATATCAAAATAATCTTGTTTTATATACGCATAAATAATAAATTAGAAAGCTCTAAGCAAATATATATAATGCTTGCGTTACTTATTTTATTTTTTATTTAGAACATTATTTTTATACTTACTGAAACAGTCGCTTCGTATATTGGGTTTACAGAGGATTAATTTTAAAATATTTATTATTTTCCTGGATTAGGTTTTCCTACTTAATATTCATTGAATCATAACTTTTTGTCTTTTAAAATTATTATATAATATATATATAAAGTTAATGACAGACATTTTAAAATCAACAATTTCATTATTTCAGACTATATAGATTATTTCTAATGAAATAATAATAGATGTTTCACATGAAACATAGGTGGAAGGTATAAAAACATAAATATAGTTTTCACTTTAGAATTCTTTCCCATTTTTTACGATTACTTCTTTAAATCAGATTTATGTGATATAAATAGATGATAATTTGTACGTTAAAAATACCAATACACCACTAATAATAATTTAAAAATAATTACTCATAAAACTCTGATTTTTAATTAATTCTTGCAACTTCTGTAAATTTATACATACAAACTTCAATCCTTTTTTTAATGCTTAATTTTTCTATACACTTATGTATATTAAAATTTATATCGTATTCAAATTTACTTTTTAAAAGTCTTATCTAATAGTTTTTATTCCATAAAGTCTTAAAAAAGCTTTTAAACAGTATCATATATTTTATTAACTTGAATTTCTATGATAACAACATAAATTCTTATTAGATCATCTATTTAATACATAAATGTTTATAATATCTATAATAGAATCTAGTTTTTATAAGTTCTAAATATACATGATAACTCTCCAGAAATTATATTTTTAAATAGTATATATGATCTAGATATAACAGTTAAAAATTTTTAGAAGCTCTAAAAATATATTATTAAAATTTATAAGTTTTAAAATTCTAGTATAAAAAATGTTTCATGTGAAACATTCCATACTATAGAAAATCCAACAAAAATCTTTTATAGTTAAATTTACATGTCAATTAATAAATTTATTAAAGAATAATATATAAAACTATTATTTAAAATCAACAACATGGGTCTATAATTACCATATTATACGTTTTATTAATAAGAATATCAATTACACGTTTATCTCTATACCTTGCGAGAAAAACTCGCTGTTTAATGGGATGATAAGGATATGATTATTTATAATTTGTTATAAGATTTCATATTATTGTAGAAATACTGACAAAAAAAAATTATTTTGCAAATTAAAATAGAATTGTTAAGAATATTAATATATAAATTTATAAAAGAATAAGTTTTTAAGTATTTTTATACTAGTAAAAAGATAAAATATATAGTATAAATTAGAAAGCTCAATTCAAGTTTATATATTGTTTGTGCCATTTATTTTATTTTCTCGTTTTCATACCTTATGATACGGCCGTATAACCATAATGGGATGACCCTGAGAGTATACCTTGCGAAACGAACACATGACCATAATGGGATGACCGATAAGGTATAACCTTGTGAATTGCCAGATGAGGATAAAGAGGTAACCCTGAGGGTATACCTTGTGAGACGGACGCATGACCATAATGGGATGAAGAGGGTATACTTTGTGAAATAGGTCAACTGAGTATAATGAGGTGATCCAGAAAGGTATACCTTGTGAAACGTCCGAACGAGCATAAAAGGATGACCAAAGAGTATACTTTATTAATGACCACACGGGATAACCCAGAGAGTATACACTCTAAACAATCGCATAACATAACAGGATACTAGGGGAATACCTGATAAAATAACCACATGGCATTGAAACCAAAAGGCGTACCTGCTCAAAAAACCACATGGCATTAGGGTGACCCTAATGGGTAACTGATAAAAGACCACATAGAAATATTTACTACGCCCAAAGAATATACTTTCTAAAACAGTCGCATTTCATCATGGAATGACCATAGGACATATTATATGATACATCCAAATATGATCATTCGCCCATTAAAACATATAATTATACTTGATAAATCTTAATTTTCTAACATTGTTATGTCTTATTTTTCAAAAAACATCTCTTAGAAACTGGTATAGAGCCACTTACTTCTCATTTTAAAAAAGTATGCCAAACAGTTCATTAATCTACAATCTGACAAATTAATTTAAATATTTAAAACAATCTAACATGTCCTTATTAGTCATAACTCTCAATTTATTTTTTATTAGAGATTTGATTAAGAAAAAAATAATAGAATCTATATATAAGACAAATTCCAATTACAATCTTAAATAGATTATTCGTAAGAAAAATCATAATAGCTTAATCTCTCTGGTAAACAACCAAATTTTAATAAAATCCTATGCTTACCATTTTGACTCATCATTCTCCTTTAAAATTCTTACCCATTCATAGATTCTATAATATCTTTTACTCCTTTTCTCATTTCCTTTAATTCTAACTTACAACGGACAGGATCAACTTCTTCCAATTTATCGCATAACTCTATTTTTCTCAAAATACGAATCAACGATTCCTTTACATTATTATATAATTCTCTATCTGTACTCTCGTGCTCATGAGCTATTGTATCTTTCCTAGCACTAGTTAATATAGTATTTTGGGATGCAATTGTTTCTTCATTCTTTTGCGCAGTCTGGAGCACAAGCTGCAATTCTGAAATATGAGAGTTTAAACAATCTATTTTTTCTTGGTTATACTTTATACTTTCTTCTAATTCTTTTTGTTCTTTCAGTAAGGATTCAATTTTTTTATGGCTTTCTTCATTTATTTTTCGTGGAAAAAACAATTCATAGTTTTCGTCTAAGGAATATTCTAACGTCTGAATGAACCTTTTATTTTCCTCCAATAAATGTTTTCTCTTAAGAATATCACTCTCTAATGATATTTTCTGTTGATATAACTCCTGATATATCTTATCTAAATATTTTACAACCATTATAACCTCCTTAAGAATATATGTTCGTAATTTTAAAATATTAAAAACTTAAATGATATTTTGCTAATTAAAAATAAATTGCTCTCTAAACACATTTTATCCTATATTCCATGATTAGAAAAGAAGCAAAAAATATTTTTTCTATATTTTGTTTGTATATCTAGTTTATATCGTCTATAATAATAATATAAATATTCGGCTATTTACCTCTTACACCCATATAGCTAATTAATTCGAATATAATAAGGAAAGGAGATCATTGTAAATGAAAAAACAAGCTCGCAATTTTTTACTTCTTACAACATTAACAGCTATTAGTATTTATGGTATCAATAAAACAATCAGTGTAACATCCAACATGAAAAATCTTTTGAAAACAGATCATGGTAAATTTTTTAATTGGAGATATGGTAATATTTTCTATACAAAACAAGGCAAAGGTACTCCACTACTGTTGATTCATGATTTAAATCCTTCATCCTCTTCATATGAATGGGAAAAAATAAGAAAACATCTATCAAAAAAATACACAGTTTATGCTTTAGATTTGCTTGGTTGCGGGAGAAGCGATAAACCCAATATGACATATAGTAATTTCCTCTACGTTCAACTTATTACAGATTTTATAAAAACGATCATTGGCTCAAAAACAGATATTGTAGCAACTGGTGAATCATCTTCATTTACCTTAATGGCTTGTAATATGAATCCGGATCATTTTAATAAAATTATTATAATAAACCCAACTGATCTTTCTGATTTATGTAAGACTCCCAATAAAAGGAAAAATGCTTTAAAGTTTTTTATTGATCTCCCAATTATTGGAACTTTAGTATATAACCTAGTATATTCAGAAAGAAATATTCATAATATGTTTTACAATGAATACTTTTATAAAGATTACATGGTTTCCACCAAAACAATGGATTATTACTATGAAGCTTCCCATTTAGGAAACAGCCAAGGCAAATATCTGCTTTCCAGCATAAAAGCAAACTATACCAATATCAATGTCATACACGCTTTGAAAAAAATAAATAACAGTATTTATCTAATTGCAAGTAATGAAAAAGAAGATACTAAAGAAATCATTAATCAATACGCTTCTTGCAATCCTTCTTTAGAATCTTCCTATATTCCCGGCAGTAAATATCTTCCCCAAATGGAAGTTCCAAATAAACTGCTGGATACGTTAAATATTTATTTAGAATCCAAATAGCTAAATACTTAATTAATTGGATTTCTTGCGGGCGTCCCTGCTTTTCTTGGATAAGATTTTGGCGTCCGCTGTTCTTTTTTTATAAATATCAGAGTTCTAGATAGATCTGTTCCTGGAAGTGAGAATTTGTCTATATTAACGATACTTCCTCCCAATACATGCATTGCTTTCTTTGCCTGAAATACTTCTTCATCTATTTCTCCCGCTTTATAAGAAATAAACATGCCCCCCTGCTTCACAAAAGGAATACAGTATTCACTTAAAGAAGATAAATGGGCAACCGCCCTAGATACACAATAATCAAATTGTTCTCTATATTGCGGCTTTCTTGCTAATTCCTCCGCCCTGCCATGTACTGCCGTAATCTTTTTCAGCTGCAATTTTGAAATTACTTCTTGTAAAAATATAATTCTTTTATTCAAAGAATCTATTAGGACAATATTTAATTCTGGAAATGCTATTTTTAAAGGAATTCCTGGAAATCCTGCTCCTGTTCCTAAATCCAGGATTTGAATATTTTGATTGAGATCTACTTTCAAGCAAATACTTAAAGAATCAATAAAATGCTTTTGTACCACATCTTGAAACTCTGTAATTGTCGTTAAATTCATGACTTTATTTTTTTCTATCAACATTTCGTAAAATGTTAAGAATTGACCTACCTGGTCCTCTGAGAGCTTAATATTTAATTTTTCTAGCCCAAAGTAAAATTGATCTAATTGATATTTCATCTTCTTTCCCTTTCCCTTGCTAGCTTACTGCCGTGCTAATAATGAAAAATCATCCTTGCCCAGTTCCTAGATAAGTCTGGTTCCAAGCCTCAACTAGCTTTAATCGTTCAGTGACCAGTGAACAAGTGTCACACTGACCGAACTGGGGAGCCTATACGCCACCGCCCATGCTATTATTATTTTCGATTGCTTTGTTCTAAATAAACTAACAATACAGAAATATCTGCAGGAGACACTCCTGCAATCCTGGAAGCCTGTCCTACATTTACCGGCTGGTATAAATTCAGTTTTTGTTTAGCTTCTATTCGGAGACCTTTTACCTGCCGATAATCAAAACGCTCTGGCAATTTTTTATTTTCTAGTTTTTTAAATTCTTTCACTTGTTTTAGTTGACGTTTTATGTAGCCGTCATATTTAATATGAATATTGACCTGCTCAATCACATCTGCCGCAAGTTCTTTTCTCTGTGGATCAATATCTGCAAGATCTTCGTAACACAATTCCGGGCGCCTAATTAGTTCTGCCAAAGTTGTTGCTGTTTTTAAGAGAGCGCTTCCATGATCTTCTAATAATTTTTGCACTGCCGCATTAGCGCCGATCGCAGTATGCTCAATTCTTTGTATTTCCTGATCTATCAAGCGCTCTTTCTCTATCACCCAATGATATCGATCCTCGCTTACAAGTCCAATTTGATGCCCTTTCTTAGAAAGCCTGAGATCTGCATTATCTTGTCTTAACAATAATCGATATTCTGCTCTCGAAGTCATCATTCGATAAGGCTCATGATTTTCTTTTGTTACAAGATCATCGATCAAAACTCCTATATAAGATTCGGAACGGTCTAAGATCAAAGGTTCTTTTCCTAAAACATACATAGCGGCATTTATTCCAGCTACCAATCCCTGTGCCGCTGCCTCTTCATACCCAGAGCTTCCATTAAACTGTCCTCCTGAAAATAAGCCATGAATATTTCTAAATTCCAACGTTGGATAGAGTTGTCTAGGATTAATACAATCATATTCTATGGCATATGCATTTCTAACAATTTTTGCATGTTCTAATCCTGGCACTGTATGGTACATTTCATATTGAACATCTTCAGGCAAAGAACTGGACATTCCTCCCACATACATTTCATTGCTATTACGTCCTTCTGGCTCAATAAAAACCTGATGCCTTTCTTTATCTGCAAATTTTACTACCTTATCTTCTATGGAAGGACAATATCTTGGCCCGGTGCCTTCAATCATGCCAGAGTATAGAGGAGAACGATCCAAATTATCGTTTATAATTTGATGTGTTTTATCATTTGTATAAGTAAGCCAACAAGAAACCTGATCTATCTGCACTTCTTTGGGATCAGTTGTAAAAGAAAAAGGAATGACCCTGTCATCGCCAGATTGTTCCTGCATCTTACTAAAATCAATAGATCTCTTATCAATTCTTGCAGGCGTACCTGTCTTAAAACGAAAGATCTCCACTTGATGTTCCCTCAAAGATTTTGTCAAATGGTTTGCAGATTGCAACCCGTTAGGACCAGTATAATTTACAACATCTCCATACAAACACCTAGCATTTAAATAGGTACCTGTACATAAGATTACAGCTTTACTATAATAAGAAGCGCCAGAATGAGTTTTTACTCCTTGAACTTTGCCATCTTCGACAATCAAATCTGTCACTTCAGCCTGACGCAAAGTCAGTCCCTCTGTATGCTCCAATGTAATTCTCATTAAGCGGCTATATTCTGCCTTGTCCGCTTGAGCACGCAAAGAATGAACTGCTGGACCTTTTGAACGATTCAACATTTTTGACTGGATAAAAGTCTTATCTATATTAATCCCCATTTGTCCACCGAGAGCATCAACCTCCCTCACCAGATGTCCCTTAGAGCTGCCTCCAATATTAGGATTACAAGGCATCATTGCAATACTTTCAATACTTATGGTAAATAAGATCGTCTCTAATCCTAGCCTTGCACAAGCAAGAGCAGCTTCACACCCGGCATGCCCCGCCCCTACCACGCAAATATCATAACTTTCTTCCAAAAAAGGCATAATAAACTCCTTTCAAAAATTTAATCTATATATAATTCTATTTTAAATACTAGTAAAATTAGCATAAAGTTTAAACTTTATTTTCCCATGCAAAATTTAGAAAATATCTCATTCACTAAATCTTCTCCAATACTGTCACCTGTGATATATCCAAGTTGCTCATAAGCGTTCCTCAAGTCAATCGAATAAAAATCTTCTGGCATTTGATCTTCGATACTTTTTTGCACCATTCTCAAAGAATCCCGTGCAGAACAAAGCGCATTCTTATGCCTTATATTCGTAATATAGATCTGATCATTAACTTTAATCTCTTTTGAAAAAAACATCTCTTGAATTATTGATTTTAACTCCTCAAATCCCTGTTGTTCTTTTGCAGAAACAGATAAAATTTTAAAACTTATTTCTAAACTTAATAATTTATCTTCTATTTGTTTTTCCGAAACTTTTTTTCTTAAATCTGATTTATTTAGCAGCACGATTACTTTATGACCTTTTAACTGTCTTAAGATCTTTTCGTCATTATGATCAATCTCTGTAGAAGCATCTACTGTATAAATAATTAAATCTGCTTTTGATAAATATTCTTTTGCCTTGTTTACTCCAATTTTCTCTACTTCATCATTTGTTTCTCTTATTCCAGCCGTATCTACAAGATTTAAGCTAATGCCATTGAGATTAATCTGCTCTTCCAACACATCTCTCGTAGTACCTTCAATATCAGTGACAATCGCACGATCTCTGCCTAACAAAACATTCATCAAAGAAGATTTTCCAGCATTTGGCTTTCCTACAATAACTGTATCAATTCCCTCTTTTAAGACAGTTCCATACTCCGCAGTTTGCATCAATTGTTCAAGCTCTATAATTATTTTTATTATATTTTCATTTAACTTATCACTATATCCATCTGTTGATATATGTTCAGGATCATCTAATGATGATTCAATAAACGCAATCTCATATAAGATCTTATCTTTTATTCTTGTTATCTTATTTTTCAATTTTCCTTGAAGTTGATCAACCGATGTCTTCAATGCAAAATCATTCTTGGCATTTATCACTTCAATCACAGACTCTGCTTGGGAAAGATCTATTCTTCCATTCAAAAATGCCCGTTTTGTAAATTCTCCTGGTTCTGCGATCCTGGCTCCATATTTTATAACCGTCTCTAATATCCGTTTCATAACGAGAGCCCCGCCATGACAGTCAATCTCTATTGTATCCTCCGCTGTATAACTATTCGGCGCTCTCATAATCAAAACCATAACTTCGTCAATCACTTTATCTTCATCGTAAATATATCCATAATGTACCGTATGGCTTGGCATTTGAGACAGTATCTTTTTTCGGTCTTTTGAACGGTAAATACGATCTATCACAGAAAAAGATTCTCCTCCGCTGATGCGGACAATGCCAATTCCTGAATTTGTCATAGATGTAGCAATCGCAGCAATGGTATCTCCTGCCATTTTCAATCCTCCTCCACACAAATATTTATAAAAATTCAAATTATTATAAAAATATAATACAGATATAACTTATATAAACAAGCTCTTTACCTTAAGCTTACAAAACCTCTCGCATCTTATTTCGTAAAAATCTTAAATTTGCTCCCAAACGACGCCTTATCATTGCGACATTCGCCAAATAGCTATATTTAATAGTTATTTTTTCACTGTCTTTATTCTCAAGAACATCAAATTATTTTTCTAGAAAGCATACATTCTGAGGCTTCACTTTATTTTTTCAAAACCATATATTCTGAAGCTTTGATTTATTTTTCAAAATATATCCTCTGGGGCACCTCATTATGTCATATGGCTGTCTCAAAAAAATTAAATAAATATAAGATAAAAAGACTTTCTCTCAGCATTGAAGCATTTTGAGAAAGCCTTTTCAAAAATTCTTAATTTCTTTTTAATGTAACTACCACATGCCTGTAAGGTTCCTCTCCCTCGCTGTGGGTATTTACATAGCGGTCATTTTGCAAGGAAGAATGAATTACACGCCGTTCAAATGGATTCATTGGCTCTAAGGAAACAGAATGCTTTGTTCTTTTGACCTTATATGCAATGTTCTTAGCAAGATTTTCCAATGTTTCCTTGCGTCTTTTTCTATAATCCTCTGTATCAATCTTGACCTTGATAAATTCATTTACCTGTTTCCCTAATGCAAGATTTGTAAGATATTGTAAAGAATCCAGGGTTTGTCCTCGTTTTCCAATTAAAACTCCCATGTCATCCCCTTTTAATTCTATATCCACATTCTTCTGATCTTCACTTACATGTATGATAATATTTACATCCATGTCCATTGCATGAAATATATCATCTAAAAACTTTCTAGTATAATCCTCAACTGTAAATTTTTTACGAATCCTAACGACTGCTGGCTTGCTTCCAATACCTAAAAATCCACTGCTTCCCTTTTCAATAATCTCTGTCTCTATTTTATCACTAGTAGTCCCAAGCTTTATCAGGCCTTCAGTAATAGCATCATCTACTGTTTTAGCCGTCACTTCAATAAAATCCATTTCAATTCCCCCTATTTCCTATCACTTATTATTACGCTCGTTAAAATCTTTTACCATATTCGCTTTCTCTAAAAGGCTGCCCTTTTTTGCCGATCTTGCACATTCCGCTGCGTGATAAAGCTTTTCTTCTTTCTCCTGAGAAGTAACATATTCTGTCTTCTTTGTATTGATCCTGGCAGTATTTGAAATTTGATTTTCATGGATTCCCTGTTTTTCTCTCTTCTTCTTCGCTTTTTCCTTATTCTTTTCTATGATTGCTTCTAAATCCAAATTCTTCATATGACGGTTTAATACGACCTGTTGCACAGAACGAATCACAGAACCAGCAATCCAGTAAATACCTGCGCCTACTGGAACAGAAAAGACCATTACCAGGGAGAATAACGGCATCATCGTATTCATTGTCTTCATCTGCCTTGCCATGGCGTCGTTCTCAGAAGCAGCCGCATTAGTATTCGTTGTCATCAGCTTAATATTTAAAACTTGCGTTAAGTATGAAAGCAAAGGAACCATAATTGCCCCAAAAATTAACGCAAAATTCTTCTCATTCCATCCACTTGAAATTAAATTAATAGGAGAGTTGGCAATACTTATCCCAAACAAATTATTAAAATGTGATACTGTCGCTTCTGTAGAAGTTATGATGTCCGTCAATCCGCTAAAATTATCACGCAAAACATCCCATCCATGACTGGGCATTGCATAGAGAACATCTATGATAGAATTAGAAGTCGTAGCCGCTGTTTCAAAATTTAGTCCAATCCCAGCCGCACCAGAATCCTTTAAAACATTCTCCATGATTTTTTGGAAGCCATCGGTATTTACTATTTTGTCAACAAGAGGAATATATACGTCCTTGACGCTGCTGACATAAGCAGGCACATTACGCACTACTTGATACATTGCAATAAAAATCGGGAAATTGATCAAAAGCTGCAAACAGCTTCCCATGGTAGATACTCCATATTTCTGATATACCATTTGCATCTCTTCATTCATTCTCTGAACAGAAACCTGATCTTTTTTATCTTTATATTTTTCCCTTATCGCATTAATTTCTGGTTGCATTTCCTGTTGTAACCGGGAAAATTTTTGCTGCTTATAGGTCAGTGGCGTCATTAAAATATAAATAATGATTGTAAATAAAATAATGCACAGAGCAATGTTCTGAATGCTAAATACATCATTCAGAAACATATACAGGCCATTCATGACATATCCGATCAACCTTGCTATCGGACCTACAATCTTGCCTGAATATTGTGTCAAAATAATTCCTGTCAATGTGATAAACCTCCTAAATTATGGAACTGGATCGTACCCGCCTTTGGAAAATGGATTACATCTTAAAATACGCCATCCAGCTAACAAAGAACCTTTCCATGCCCCATGCTTTTTAATTGCCTCTAAACCATAAGTTGAGCAAGTAGGATAATACGGACACTTTGTAGTCTTTAATGGGGACAAGTAAATTCGATATAGTTCAATTACAGCAATTAATATTCTTTTCAAAACATTCCATCTTCTTTTCTATACTTCATATAATTGATTTCTTCAAAATGTGATGAAGACTTCCAAGATGCAGGATTGCCCGCTCAGTTTCATGATAAGAGACTTGTTTTGCCGACACTCTTGCAATTACTACAATATCCAGACCACAATCAAATCTTTCCTCCTGTAGCCTGTATGCTTCTCTGACCAATCTGGTAACATGATGCCTGATAACGCTGTTTCCTACTTTTTTACTGACCGATATTCCTAATCTGTTCTTGTCCAGATCATTTTCTAGAACGTACATAACAAAAAAACGGTTTGCATAAGACTTACCGTTCTTATATACGTTCTGAAAATAACTGTTCTTCTTTAATGATTCTGAAAATTTCATATAATTCTCTTTTCTCAATATCTAAAGCTGAATCCTAAGAAGAAAGACCACAAATGCTGTGGCCTATGCTGATAATCTTTTTCTTCCTTTTAATCTTCTTGCAGCTAATACTCTTCTTCCGCCTTTGCTGCTCATTCTTGCCCGAAATCCATGAACTTTGGATCTTGACCTTTTTTTGGGCTGATATGTCATTTTCATGGTTATCCACCTCCTCTGCGTTAAAAAACATCATGTCTCATTATATCAAATAATCCCCTTAAGTCAAGCTATTTTAGCATATTTTATTTTTTTGCCATAACATTTTTCAAAATTTTATGAGAATAGTGTCTGAGTATCTTGCATAAACATTCTTTTCACATAGATTCCACATTGAAATCCACATTGTTGATAGGCTGCGGATAACTAGTCCCTCACATTTCTTATTTCCACATTATTCACATTGCACATTATAATAAGGAAACGATACGTTTTATCAACAAATTATCCACATTATCCACAACATAAGAAAGTTATCAAGATAATGTGGATAAAATGTTGATAAATAATTAAAAATCCTTGAAAAACAACCAAGATCTACCCCTAAAAGCTTATAACTATCCATATTTTTCCCTTTTGTAGATATGTTTATAACTCATTTAGTGGAAAAAATACCAATTCTTGCATATTTTTTCCCAAAAATGAGATTTCCACAATTTGTCTGACTCTTATTTTAAATAGATATCCACAAAAAGATATGAACCCTGCAATAATAAATATTTATTGATTATTTCGATAATTTGCGTTATTATAGATTATGGAAGATTATGAACAACATCGGAAGGTATTATAATTACTTGGAGAAGCATATGGAACTTATTTTAGAAAAATGGGAACAAATCCTTAAAACAGTAAAAGAAGAGCATGAGCTCATGGACGTTACTTTCAACACTTGGCTTAAACCACTAAGCTTGTATAACATCGATGGCTCAAAGCTTTATATCATGGTTCCATCTGAACAACAGATGACGTTAAATTATATTTCAAAAAAATATTCACTTCCAATTAAAGTCGCAATTGCAGAGATTACGGGAAAAGAATACGACATTGAATTTATTCTGCCAGAAGATACCAGCAAGATAAAGCCATTCAAAAGTAAAAATCCTGACTTTATTCCAGGATCAGACAATTCCAACCTCAATCCGAATTACACTTTTGATACCTTTGTCGTAGGTAAAAACAATAAATTTGCCCATGCTGCCAGCCTCGCCGTAGCCGAATCACCAGGGGAAGCATACAACCCCCTTTATATCTATGGCGGTCCTGGATTAGGAAAAACACATCTGATCCAATCCATAGGACACTTTATCTTGCAGCAAAAACCAGATAAAAAGGTAATCTATGTGACATCGGAAGAATTTACCAATGAAGTCATTGACTCCATCCGTAATGGTAACGCTTCGGCAATGACAAAACTACGTGAAAAATACCGGACAGTAGACGTCCTCATGATTGACGACGTACAATTTATTATTGGAAAAGAAAGTACTCAGGAAGAATTCTTCCATACCTTTAATGTTTTGCATTCTGCCGGAAAGCAGATAATTTTAACTTCCGATAAACCGCCAAAAGAGATGGAAACTCTGGAAGAACGCATTCGCTCCCGTTTTGAATGGGGTCTTCTTGCCGATGTAGGATATCCTGATTATGAAACTAGAATGGCGATCTTGCGCCGCAAGGAAGAAATGGATGGATTTCTTTTAGATGATGAAATATTAGACTACATTGCCACGAACATCAAATCCAATATCCGTGAGCTGGAAGGCGCATTAAATAAATTGCTAGCATTTTCCAACTTAGAACACACGGAAATCACAATGGACGTAGCAGTACAGGAGCTGCAAAACATTATTTCCCCGGACAAGCCAAAAGAAATTACACCTCAACTTGTCATTGAAATCGTTGCAGAACATTTTAATATTTCTACAGACCAGATGATTTCTAAAAATAGAAGCAATAACATAGCAAAACCACGACAAATTGCCATGTATCTCTGTAAAAACATGACTTCTACTTCCCTAGAAACGATTGGAGCGCTCCTAGGAGGGCGAGATCATGCAACAATTATCCATGGAATTAAAAAAATTACCAACGAATACGAAAAGGACGAGAACTTCAATCATTTAATCGAAACTATAAAGAAGAAGATCAATCCGAACTAAGTGGCTACTTTTAGTTATTCACAGCTTGTCCCATGTATTTCAAGATAAAATTCACAGGGTTATACCTGAACTTCAAATCATTAAAGCCTGGAAAATAAAGGGTTTGGAGACTTATTCACATATAAACAAGCCCTATGAAGACTAATACGGATCTTTTACTATAAATTATTTCTTTACGTTCGTTCAGGAAGGAGTAACGTGCGAGATGAAAATCATATGCTCAAAATCGAATCTTTTACAAGGAGTGAACATTGTATCAAAAGCAGTACCCTCCAGAACTACAATGGCAATCCTAGAATGTATTTTAATTGATGCTTCTACAAATGAAATTAAATTAACAGCAAATGATATGGAACTTGGAATTGAGACAAAAATTGAAGGAGAAATTGCAGAACGAGGCGTAATCGCTTTAGATGCTAAGATCTTTTCTGAAATTGTAAGGAAGCTTCCAGATAATCAGGTTACCATTATTACAGATGAATCATATAAAACGGTAATCACTTGTGAAAAAGCAAAATTTAATATTATAGGAAAATCTGGAGAAGATTTTTCCTACTTACCTTACATTGAAAAAAATCAGCCTGTCGCATTATCACAATTTACATTAAAAGATGTAATTCGCCAGACTATTTTTTCTATTTCAGACAGCGACAGCAATAAATTGATGACAGGAGAATTATTCGAAATTAATGAAAACCAATTTAAAGTGGTATCTCTTGATGGACATCGTATTTCTATTCGTAATATTGAGTTAAAAGATTCTTATCCTCACTGTAAGATCGTAGTTCCAGGAAAGACGCTTCAGGAGGTAAGCAAAATTCTCCCTGGAGACGCGGATGAAATTGTCCATATGTTTTTTACGGATAATCATATTGTATTTGAATTTGGCAGTACCACCGTAGTTTCCAGATTGATAGAAGGAGAATACTTTAAAATCGAACAAATGCTTTCTTCTGATTATGAAACGAAAATTAAGATAAATAAGCGGGAATTGCTTGATTGTATCGACCGTGCCACTCTGTTGGTAAAGGAGGGAGATAAAAAGCCTATCATCATGAATGTGCAGGATTGCAATATGGAATTGAAAATTAATTCATTTATTGGATCTATGAATGAGGAAATTGATATCCAGAAAGAAGGAAAGGACATCATGATAGGTTTTAATCCTAAATTTTTCATCGACGCTCTCCGGGTGATAGAGGAAGAGGAAGTTGTATTATACATGGTCAATCCGAAAGCGCCTTGTTTTATCAAGGATGATAGTGAGAAATTTATCTATCTCATCCTGCCGGTAAATTTTAACGCAGCAACTAATTAATGTTTTTTATTTTTTAGATCTTATGATATTTGTCATGACATCAAAGATATCGTAAGATTGATGTGAGGAATCTATGGAAGAAATTAAACTGAGAGGTGAATATATAAAGCTTGGTCAGGCTCTGAAAGCTGTTAATTTTGTCGATTCTGGAGTATTTGCTAAAATGGTTATTCAGGATGGACTGGTTACAGTGAATGGAAGGGTTGAGACGCAGCGAGGAAAAAAATTAGTGGACGGAGATGTCGTTTCCTTTGAGGGAAAGACAATTATAATTATAAAATGATCGTTAAATCTGTTGCCCTTAAAAATTTCCGCAATTATGATCAACTTTATCTGGAGTTTGACAGAGGTACCAATATTTTGTATGGAGACAATGCCCAGGGTAAGACAAATGTCCTAGAAGCTGTCTATGTCAGCGGGACCACCAGATCTCATAGGGCCAGCAAGGACAGGGAATTGATACAATTTAGACAGGAAGAATCTCATATAAGGACGATTGTGGAAAAGGGAGGTTTGGATTACCAGATAGATATGCATGTTAAGAAGAATCGGTCTAAGGGAATTGCCATAAACAAAGTTCCCATAAAAAAAGCGTCAGAGCTTTTTGGAATTTTAAATATTGTTTTTTTTTCCCCGGAAGATATGAATATAATAAAAAATGGTCCTTCTGAACGCCGTCGTTTTCTGGATGCTGAACTTTGCCAATTAGATAAGATCTACTTATATCACCTGACCAAATACAATAAAATACTTAATCATAGAAATAAGCTTCTCAAAGATATACGTTTTAGGCCAGAACTAAGGGATACCCTGTCAGTTTGGGATATTCAGCTTGCAGAATATGGGAAAAAACTGATTTTTGCCCGAAAAAAATTCGTTGATGAGCTAAATGAAATTGTTTTAAGAATTCATAATGACATTTCTGGAAATCGGGAGGCATTAGAGCTTCGTTATGAGCCAAATGTAGAGGGGGAACAGCTAGAGCAAGAGATTTTAAACAGCCAGGAAAGAGATCTAAAACTTGGAATGACGTCCGTGGGACCTCACAGGGACGATATGTGTTTTTTGATCGGAGATATAGATATGAGAAAATTTGGATCTCAAGGACAGCACCGCAGTTGTGCGTTGTCGCTGAAGCTTTCTGAGATTGAACTTGTAAAAAAGTCTATGAAAGAAACGCCAGTTTTATTTTTAGATGATGTGCTTTCTGAATTAGACAGCAAGCGGCAAAATTTTCTTTTGAACAGCATTCATGATATACAAACTGTGATTACCTGTACTGGACTGGATGAATTTGTGAGAAACCGGTTTGAGATAAATAAGATATTCAGAGTTGTAAATGGAATGGTAAAACCTGAAAACAGTTTTTAGGAATTGGAGGAATTACATGAGTACAAGTACAAATACGAATGCAGAGTATGGAGCAGACCAGATTCAGATTTTGGAAGGATTAGAAGCCGTCCGGAAACGTCCTGGTATGTATATCGGAAGTACCTCTTTGCGCGGGCTTCATCATCTTGTCTATGAGATTGTAGATAATTCAGTAGATGAGGCCCTAGCAGGGTATTGCGATACCATTGAGGTGTTTATTTTAGAAAATAACTGCATCCGGGTTACGGACAATGGAAGAGGGATTCCTGTGGGAATTAATCACAAAGCAGGTCTTCCAGCCGTAGAAGTCGTATTTACTGTACTTCATGCAGGTGGCAAGTTTGGCGGCGGGGGTTACAAAGTATCCGGCGGACTTCACGGAGTGGGAGCTTCCGTAGTAAATGCGCTTTCCAATTGGCTGGAGGTTGAGATCTTACATGAGGGAAAAAGGTATAAACAACGTTATGAGCGTGGTAAAAGCATCTATCCGCTAAAAATTATCGGAGATTGCGAGCCTGATAAAACAGGAACCACGGTCACGTTTTCCCCAGATGAAAGCATATTTGAAGATACCGTATATGATTATGAGACATTAAAACAGCGTTTGAAAGAAATGGCCTTTCTTACAAAGGGAATCAGAATTAAGCTTGCAGATCAACGGCAGGGTTTGGAACAGGAGAAAGAATTCTATTATGAAGGCGGCATCAAAGAATTTGTAGCCTATTTAAACCGCAGCAAAGAATCACTTTATGAAAATGTGATTTATTGCGAAGGAGAAAGAGACGGCGTATATGTGGAGGTCGCACTGCAGCATAATGATTCATATAATGACGCTACTTACAGCTTTGTAAATAATATTACGACTCCAGAAGGAGGAACGCATTTGGCAGGTTTTCGAAATGCTTTGACGAAAACATTTAATGCTTATGCCAAAGCGAATAAAATTTTAAAAGAGAATGAGACGGCCCTTTCGGGCGAGGATATTAGAGAGGGAATGACGGCTGTTATCAGCGTTAAGATCTCAGAACCTCAGTTCGAGGGTCAGACAAAGCAAAAGCTTGGAAACAGCGAGGCTAGAGGGGCTGTCGATAGCGTGGTAAGCGAGCAGCTGACATATTTTCTGGAACAGAATCCATCCATTGCCAAGGCGGTCTGTGAGAAATCGCTGTTGGCGCAGCGGGCCAGGGAGGCTGCAAGAAAAGCAAGGGATCTTACACGAAGAAAAACTGCATTAGAGGGAAACGCACTTCCAGGAAAGCTTGCAGACTGTTCAGACAAAGATCCTAGAAATTGTGAGATTTTTATTGTCGAGGGGGACTCAGCGGGAGGCTCGGCAAAGACTGCAAGAAGCCGTGCTACCCAGGCAATTCTGCCTTTGAGAGGCAAGATACTGAATGTCGAGAAAGCCAGGCTTGATAAAATCTATGGTAATGCTGAGATTAAGGCGATGATTACTGCGTTCGGAACAGGGATTCATGAAGATTTTGATATTGCAAAGCTGAGATATCATAAGATTATTATTATGACAGACGCAGATGTGGACGGCGCTCATATTAGTACCTTGATGCTGACATTTATGTATCGCTTTATGCCAGAATTAATCCGTCAGGGATATGTATATCTGGCAAAACCCCCTCTTTTTAAGATAGAGAAGAATAAAAAAGTATGGTATGCCTATGATGAACCGGAGTTAGACCGTATTTTAAGGGAAATCGGAAGAGACGGAAATAATAAGATTCAACGCTATAAGGGGTTGGGGGAAATGGATCCGGAGCAGCTTTGGGAAACTACCATGGACCCTGAAACCAGAATTCTGGAAAGAGTCACCATTGATGATGAAACGGCGGCGGAAGTTGATTTGACTTTTACTACCTTGATGGGAGATAAAGTAGAACCGAGGCGGGAGTTTATTGAAGCCAATGCCCGGTTTGTGCAGAATCTGGATGTGTAGGAGGAAAATAAATGGATGACAGAATATTTGACAGGATTGATGACGTTGACCTAAAAAAAACGATGGAGCGTTCTTATATTGACTACGCAATGAGCGTGATTGCGTCCAGAGCGCTTCCAGATGTCAGAGATGGTCTCAAGCCTGTGCAGAGGCGTATCCTATATGCTATGATAGAGCTCAATAACGGTCCGGATAAACCTCATCGTAAATGTGCGCGTATCGTCGGTGACACTATGGGTAAATATCATCCTCATGGAGATAGCTCGATTTATGGAGCTCTGGTAAATATGGCGCAGGAATGGTCCACTCGTTACATGCTGGTGGATGGTCATGGAAATTTTGGTTCTGTGGATGGCGACGGCGCAGCGGCAATGCGTTATACGGAAGCGCGCCTCAGTAAAATTTCCATGGAAATGCTTGCGGACATCAATAAGGATACCGTTGATTTTGGACCTAATTTTGATGAGACAGAGAAAGAGCCTCTGGTTCTGCCGTCACGTTTTCCAAATCTTCTAGTAAATGGAACAACGGGGATAGCTGTTGGAATGGCGACCAATATACCGCCGCATAATCTCCGTGAAGTAATTGCCGCAGTGGTAAAAATAATTGACAACCGGATTCAAGAGGACCGCAACACAGAGATAGAAGAAATTTTAAAAATTGTAAAAGGACCAGATTTTCCTACTGGAGGCATGATACTTGGAACATCAGGCATTGACCAGGCATACCGCACAGGGCGAGGAAAAGTGAAAGTTCGGGCTGTCACAAACATTGAATCCATGGCAAATGGCAAAAACCGCATTGTAGTGACTGAGCTTCCCTATATGGTCAATAAAGCTAGATTGATTGAAAAGATTGCAGACATGGTGCGGGATAAACGAATCGATGGCATTACTGAGATTCGTGATGAGTCTAACAGGGAAGGAATGCGCATTTGTATTGAATTGCGCCGGGATGTAAATCCCAATGTAATTTTAAACCAGCTCTATAAGCATACGCAGCTTCAAGATACTTTCGGGGTAATTATGCTTTCCCTGGTAAATAATGAGCCAAAAGTGCTTAATCTTAGCGAGATGCTGGAATATTACTTAAAACATCAGGAAGAAGTTGTCACCAGAAGAACTAGATATGAGCTCAATAAAGCTGAAGAACGTGCGCATATCTTACAGGGATTACTGGTGGCTCTTGATCATATTGACGAAGTTATCAGCATCATTCGTGGAAGTGAAAATGTTCAGCTTGCAAAGACAAGATTGATGGAGCGTTTTGCTCTTTCCGATGCGCAGGCACAAGCAATTGTGGATATGCGTCTGCGCGCCCTTACCGGTTTGGAGCGCAGCAAATTAGAGGCAGAATATAATCAGTTGATGGAATTGATTGCAGAATTAAAATCTATTCTTGCAGACGAGAAGAAGCTTCTTGGCGTCATTCGGGAAGAAATTATGTTGATTTCTGACAAATATGGGGATGATAGAAGGTCTTCCATCGGGTTTGACGAGTATGACATTTCCATGGAAGATTTGATTCCAGTTTCTAACACGGTAATTACTATGACAAAGCTGGGATATATTAAGCGAATGAGCGTGGATAATTTTCGCAGCCAGAACCGTGGCGGCAAAGGCATCAAAGGCATGGAGACCATAGAGGACGACTACATCGAAGAACTTTTGATGACTACGACTCATCATTATCTGATGTTTTTTACGAATACTGGAAAAGTATATCGGATTAAGGCATATGAAATACCGGAAGCCGGGAGGACGGCAAGAGGGACTGCGATCATAAATATCCTGCAGCTTCAGCCAGGTGAGAAAATTACTGCCGTGATACCTCTGAGAGAGTATAAAGACGATCATTATTTGTTCATGGCTACAAAGAAAGGAATTGTCAAAAAGACTCCAGTGACAGATTATGCAAATGTACGCAAAAAGGGGCTTGCAGCAATTAATCTTCGGGAAGAGGATGAATTGATTGAAGTGAAATTCACAGACAATACCAAGGATATTCTCCTTGTGACCAAATTTGGGCAGTGCATCAGGTTTCACGAGACAGATGTGCGAAGTACAGGAAGAACGTCTATGGGCGTGATTGGAATGAACCTCTCAGACCGGGACGAGGTTGTGGGAATGCAGATGGATACCCAGGGAGAATATTTGCTGATTGCATCTGAAAAAGGATTGGGTAAACTAACCCATATGGAAGAATTTACGCCTCAGAATCGTGGCGGAAAGGGAGTAAAATGCTATAAGATTACAGATAAGACTGGAAGCATTATCGGTATCAAGGCTGTCAACCAGGAAAATGAGATTATGATGATTACCACAGAGGGAATTATAATTCGTATGAAAGTAGAAGGAATCTCTGTACTTGGGCGTGTCACTTCTGGAGTTAAGCTGATGAATCTGGAAGATGATATTACAGTTGCAAGCATTGCCAAGGTACGGGAAGATAGATCATTAATGGAACATGCAGACGCAAATGAACTTCTCACAGATGAGGAGGTAGAATTAAGCGCCAGGAAAGCAGAGGAAGCTGCCCGAAAGATGAATAGCCCATTGGAGCAGACAAATGAAAAATTAATGGAAGAATTGATTGCCAGGGCAGAGGCAGACCAGGAAGCTGAGGATACAGAAGAGTCATAATAAGAGAAAGTCAGGCGCTATTGATAAAAATAATCAGTAACTTATGAAATATTTGAATGAAAGGAAGATCTTGGCACTTAGCTGCCAGGATCTTTTTTTATTCTATAAGAAGAACCTTTTCACGCTAAAGCGTAAAAGCATATTTCTTATAGAATAAAATATGCGCAGGATCTGTCCCAGCGAAGCAAAGTCACTCACATAAGAGCAAGATATTGCCATGCGATCGTGTTTGGTGCAGCAAAGTGCGCAATCTCCTTGAAAATGAGGGATTAGGAGAGTTGAAGTGGGCTTGACCACCTTGTCCGAGAATTATTTGGACTAGTTTTTACACTTAACAATTTTTTATGGAGGCTGATTATGGAACAACAAAAGATGTATGGATATATGAGGGTGTCCACAAGAGAACAAAATGAAGACAGGCAGAGAAATGCGTTACTTGAAATAGGGGTGCCCAAGAATCAGATTTATATGGATAAACAGTCAGGAAAAGATTTCAATCGACCGCAATATAAAAGGCTGTTAAAAAAGTTAGATCATAATTCTGTATTATTTGTAAAGTCTATTGATCGTTTGGGAAGGAATTATGCAGATTTAAACGAACAATGGCGTGTGATAACAAAGGAGAAGAAAGCAAATATTGTAGTGATTGACATGCCTCTTTTAGATACTAGAAGAGGTGCCGACTTGGTTGGGACATTTCTAAGTGATCTTGTACTTCAAGTATTGTCATTTGTAGCAGAAAATGAAAGAAAAAATATCAGGGAAAGGCAAAGAGAAGGGATTGAAGCAGCGAGACTTCGTGGAGTGAAGTTTGGAAGACCGCAAAAACCGTTGCCAGAAAACTTTAGTCAAATATGTGCCCGTTGGGTAGCAAAAGAGATCTCCTCAGAGGAAGCTGCCAAGTTATGTAACGTTGCCAGGGCAACATTTTATAGGTGGGTAAAAAATATCGGTGAATAAGTGGTGATATTGCTATAAAAATTTTTAAATTGAAAATATTTTTTCCGTTCAATAAATAAGAGAGTGTTAAAAGGATCGTTTTCATTGTAGAGAAATTAGATCATTTTAACACTCTTATTTATCTTATACCAGAAAGTCTAAGAATAAAAAACAATGAGAAGTAATTGTTGAATTATAAGATCTCATTATGTATAAGCACTTGGTGCGTCAAAGTCAATTACCGACGTAAGATTGAGGGATAAGGAAGTTGATGTGGGATTCTATAAACAAAATAGAAATATAGATAAGATACGTTTTTTATCTGCAAGTGATAAAAAAGTGTACTTTTTTAGACTAGATATATCCAATATTTACCAATTCTATTTTAGAAGAATCAAAAAGAAAAATCAAGTATAAATGATTTTTTTTGTTTTATTTCGATAAAATTGCCACTATATCAAAAAGTACGCTTTTTGATATGTAGGAAAAATTTATATATGTCAAAATATGAGGAGGAGATATAGATTATGAAAAATAAGATATTGAAATAGATCTCAACAATTAGCACATAACTGTAATTGATAATGTTTAGCACAAGAACGTATATACAATGTTGATACAATAAATACGAATCATTTGATGAAAAAATGGGAGGGCTTTATGATGCAAAAAAAGAAAATATGGATAAAGTTGCTGTCTGTGATTCTTGCCGTGATAGTTTTTTTGACGACTCAGGAAATTCCAGTATTTGCAGATATTGACTTATCTAATGTAACTGTAGTTGAAAGTATTACAATGAATCGAAATGGACAAGCCAATATTGAAGTGAATTTACCGAGCGAGGTTCCAATTGACAGTGTGACGATCAGTTATGCTTTTAAAGATGGTGCCGCTACAGACGTAGTGGATCTTGATGCTTATACGGGATATTTGACAGCTCAAAAAGCAGGAACGACGATCATAGTTACTACCATCAAAGCAGTGACTGATAAACCGATTCAAAAGACAATGGAAACCTTGGTAAAGGTGTTAGAGCCAGCAGATATTTTAGATCAGGCGGAAAAAGTTGATGTGACAGAGAGCATGGAATTAAAAATTGGCTATCTGGATCAGATACAAATTACTTATCCAGAAGGCCTTTTTGATACAGATGTGACAATCAGTTATGCAATCAAAGAAGGCGCAGCAGAAGATGTGGCAGAAGTAGATCAAAACGGATTGGTAAAAGCATTGAATGCAGGGACTACTACAATTGTCACCACTATGGTTTTACAAACGGATGATACAGTGAGCAAGACAGGAGAAACCATAATAAATGTCATTAATCAGGCGGAGATTTTAGATCAGTTAGAAAAATTAGACGTGCCAGAAAAATTAATAATGCGAAAAGATTGTTCCAAAAAAATAGAAGTTGGGATTCCAGAGAATTTAAGTGAGTCTGATGTAGAAATCAATTTTTCCATAAAAGAAGGGGAAGATGTGATACAGGTGGATGATCAGGGAGAGATAACTGCGCAAAATTCAGGAATAGCTACCATTGTCACCACAATGACTTCTGTGATTGATCAATCAGTACAAAAAACAGCAGAAACAAAAGTAAAAGTATTTGCGAAACCTCAATATAATTCTGAAATAAATAAAATGGAATGGGAATATGTCTATTTTGGAAGTTATCCGCAAAGTGAAGTTTCTATGGAAGAATTGACCAATGAAATGAAGGAAGCCGATTACGATCAATCTGGAGACGCCTGGATAAATGGGACGAAATACAGAAGAGTTCTGGGAGCAGATGGATATCGTTATTTTCGATGGGAGCAGTTAAGATGGAAGGTACTGGATGTAGAAGATCACAATTTAGTACTTTTGGCAGATCAGGGAATATACTGTGGTCCCTACTATGAAGATTTTAATACTTATATGGATTTGGGTTGGAAGAATTGTTCCATTCGTGCCTGGATGAATGATACCTTTTACAAGGAAGCTTTTAGCAGAGATCAAAAAAATATTATTGTAAATAAAGAAATTGCGACGAATCATTATTTGTCAGATGCTTCTGTAAATGAGATCTTTACAAAGGATAACGTTTATTTACTTTCTTATGATGATTTAAACAGCAACTATGGTCTTAACGAAAATGACTACAGAGTTGTCTCCTGCAGTGCGTATGCATTAACGAGATATGACGGCTCTATGGAACATGAATGCCAAGATTGGTGGTTGAGAACGCCATCTAACAGAGTTTCTGCTGATGGGATTAATAGTAATGGAAGCATTAGCGAATATTATTTTGACAGCAGTATCGCATATGTTCCGGCTATTACGATCGATGGATTGTCAGATTCCTGGTATTCTGAAAATACTATCAGCAAGCTAGAGGATCAGGAAATACAAGAGGGAGAAGAGACGAGATTCCGAATTTCCATAGGCGGAGGAGAGCTATCTGATTATACCTATCAGTGGTATTATGCTCCAAGCTTTGAAGATGAAGGAATCATGATCTATGGCGCAGAATCATATTTTTATACGATTCCCTCTGTAACAGCATATAATTCAGGATATTATTATTGTGAAGTAAATGACGGCGGCAAGATTATGAGGACAAATAAAGCAAAGTTGTCGGTATATGCTCCGTTCCAGACGGCCCCTGTCAAAGATCAATATGTGAACTTAGGAAATGACGCAGTTTTTTCAGTAAAAGCCAGCGGAGGAAGAGTAACAGATTATACATATCAGTGGTATTGGGCTCCAAATTCGCTTGATGAGGCAACTTTAATTGAAGGAGCAGTATCGTCTGACTATGTCATTCCGGCAAGAGAGATAACAATAGGCTTAAATGGTTATTTCTTCTACTGCGTGGTCAGCAATGGAGAGCAAACGATCACTACAAATAAGGCAAAGCTTACCGTGTCTGAAAGTCCAGCATCTTTGCAAATAAGCATGCCAAGCAACAAATCTGTAAAAAAAGGAACCAGCGTAACGTTTCAAGTAGAAGCCAGCGGGGGAAATTTTGAAAATTATGGTTACCAGTGGTATTATAGCATCTCTGAAAAGGCAAAAGGGGAAAAGATCAAGGGAGCAGTTTCTAACAGTTATACAATTCCAGCCTCTGATGTCACGAAGGAATTAAATGGAAGGTATTATTACTGCGTAGTAAAGGATGGGAGAGAGGAAAAAGAGAGCGGCAGAGCGAAGCTTTCCGTATGGTATCCTCCAAGTGTCAGCGGTCCCAAAGACTTGTCTGTGAGCGCTGGAGCCAGCGTAACATTTAAGGTGACAAAGAATGGAGGTAACCCGTCAAAATGCACCTATCAGTGGTATTATGCGACATCTTCAAAGGGAAGTGGCTATAAAATTTCTGGCGCAGTATCTTCTTCTTATACGATTCCAGGTTCTGGAGTAAAGAAAAATATTGATGGCAGATATTATTATTGCGTGGTGAGCAATGGAAAATATTCTGTCACCAGCACAAGAGCGAAGCTTAAAATTAAAATTCAAACCGTAAAAAATTTGTCTGTAAAATTGAATGCATCCAATGCAGTGAAAGTTACTTGGAAAAAGATAGACGGAGTAGATGGATATTATGTATACCGTTCCAATTCCAGATATGTAAATTATAAAAAGATCGCAACCGTAAAAGCGGCATCGTATCTTGATAAGAATTTAAAAGGTGGCAGAGTTTATTATTATAAAGTGGCAGCTTATAAAGGAAAGTCAATAGGCGTCCAGTCTGCGGCGAGATCAAAAAAAATTGGCGGAAAAGTGTCTACGCCAAAAATGAAATTTACAAGAAATGTATCAAAAAGGATGTTCACCATTTCATGGAATAAGATAAAAAACGCAACAAGAATGGAAATTTGGAGAAAAGTTGATAACAATGGAGAATATGAAAAATGGAAGACTGTTAATGCGAAAAGAACCAGCGTAACTTATTCTTATAAAAACTTTGCGCCAGGGCATAATTATTACTTCAAGATTCGCGCTTATTATATAAATGATGTGCCGGTATATAGTTTTTATTCCAAGGGTTTTGGAATGATATTATAACAGAAAGAGGAGAATATGGAGCATCAGTTATGTTTAGGATGTTTTAAGATAAAAGGCAGTTATCAAGTATGCCCTTATTGTGGATATCAAGAGACGTCAGAGGCCTTGCAGGCATACCAGCTGATTCCAGGAACTGTATTGCGAAACAGATATATCATTGGAAGAAGTATAGGGTTTGGTGGATTTGGAATTACCTATAAGGCCTTTGATACAGTTTTAAGCGTCGTAGTCGCAGTAAAAGAATTTTATCCAGCGGGACTTGTAAACCGGGGAGAAGGAGAAGTCAAGGTCGGCATTTTTTCTGGGGATAAAGAACAAGAATTTAAGAGGCAGTTGGAGCGTTTTTTAGAAGAAGCTAGAAATATGGCAATTTTCTCAAAAGAAAAAGATATTATCAATGTCTTTGATTATTTTGAGGAGAATCAAACTGCATATATCATCATGGAATATGTGGATGCTCCCCTGCTAAAGACATGTTTAAAAGAAAGAGGAAGATTTTCAACGAAGGATGCCGTCAAGTATATTTTGGCAATTTTGGATGCGCTTTCAAAGATCCACTCTCATGGGATCATACATAAGGATATCAGTCCAGATAATATTTTTTTAACAGGGGAAGACAGCATAAAGATTTTCGATTTTGGAGCTGCGAAGTTTCAAGGAACAGAGACAGAACGTACAGAAGATGTGGTTGTGAAAGCAGGATATAGTCCGCCGGAGCAGTATCGTTCTAAAAATGAACAAGGCGCATTTATGGATATCTATGCAGTGGGAGCTATATTTTATGAGATGGTGACAGGTGAAAAACCGATGGAAGCGCCCGATCGTTCCATGGAAGATGAATTAAAGATGCCCTCAGAATATGGCATTGAACTAGAGCAGCAGACAGAGAGAGTGATCTTAAAGGCTCTTGCATTGGAGCCACAGATGCGGTTTCAGACGGCAGAAAAGTTTAAGGATGCCATTGTTTATCAGAAAAAAGTGGAGCTTCCAGAACAAGAACAGAAAAGGCATCGCAGAAAGAAGCAAGTTCTTGCTATTGGATTACCGCTAGTAACAATGATCATGGGAGGAATGCTTCTGCTTAGCCAGACTTTATTTTCTGGCAGGGATAAGATTGATGTAAATAGCATTGGCAAACAGGAGATCACCGTATGGCTTGCAGAGGATCAAGACAGAGGTGAAGAGATCTCAAATGCCTTATTGGAAAGTGTCAAGAAAGAATGTCCTCAATTGAAAGTAAATATAGAAGTGTATCAGAGGGATGATTATAGCAACGCTTTAACAAAAGCTAAAAAGAATGGCAATATGCCAGATGTTTTTTGCACAAAATCGCTGGATCCGTCTGAAGATTGCGCTAAATTGACAAAATTAATCAATTCCATGAGTAGTTCCTCTTATCTCTTTTTTGATAATTTGGATCAAAAAGAAGTATATCAAATTCCTACTTCTATGCAGGTGGGAGTTGTTTATATCAATCAGGAAAAGCAAAAACAAATGCCAGAACAAGTTGACATAGACAAAATGCCAGAGCAGGGAAAAGCTCTTGGATATGCAGATCAAAAAAATATTTACCAAAAATTTAAAAATAAAAATAAGGCTGTCTCCTGGATTGCCGGTGATCTCTCTGATCTTGACGATGTAAAGGATGTGACAGTAAACATGCTTCCTCCAACTGATTTTTCTGTCTATCCAGTGTTAAAGGATGGAAAAATAATGGCAGTTATGGAAAATTGGTATGGCATTCAAAAGGGATTAGAGAAACAAAAGGAAGATGCCGCTATGTTTGTATTATCTTTGCTGCTTAGCGATGTAATTCAAAGTACGGCTTATATGGATAATGAGGATGGCATTCCGCTCAATCGCACAGTGCTTGAAAATTATAAGGAAACTAAAATGACCACATACCTGGCATTTTTGAAAGAGTATGACTTGGAAGATGCTGAAATTTTTGATGAGGATGAAATCTGCAGCGTGTTTCAAAATCAGATCGGAGGAAAAAGTAAATGATAAGATGCATGGGCTGTATGGAGGAAATTTCAGAAGAAGAAAAAATATGCAGACATTGCGGCTATCAGAAAGGGACCGACATAAAGGAAGCATATTATCTTTTGCCTGGGAAAATGATTGGCGACAAATACATGGTAGGCAGAGTGTTAGGATACGGAGGATTTGGAGTAACCTATATTGGATGGGATACTACTTTACATAGGAAAGTAGCGATTAAGGAATATCTTCCCAGTGACTTTGCCACAAGAAGCTATGGGACAAAGATGCTTACAGTATTTTCTGGGGAAGCTACGGTACAATTTGAGGCAGGCTTAAAAAGTTTTATCTCAGAAGCAAAACGATTGGCAAAGTTTAATAGCGTTCCAGAGATTGTAGATATTTATGACTGTTTTATGGAAAATGGAACCGGATATATCATCATGGAATTTTTGGAAGGGATGACGGTTAAGGAATTGCTGGCAAAGCAGCAGAAGATCTCGGTTGAGAAAGCTTGCTCCATTATAAAGCCCGTGCTAAGGGGGCTTGGACAAGTTCATAAGGAAGGGATTATACATAGGGATATTGCTCCAGATAATATTTTTATTACAAAAAATAAAGAGATTAAGATCTTGGATTTTGGAGCTGCCAGATATGCAACCGCAGTGCAATCGAGGAGCCTTTCGGTAATTCTAAAGCCGGGATATGCGCCGGAAGAGCAATACCGAAGCAGAGGAGAACAAGGTTCCTGGACGGATGTCTATGCTATTGGAGCAACGTTTTACAGGATGATTACAGGAGTGCGTCCCGAGGAGTCTATTGAACGTATGGTGGAAGATCAGCTTCAGCCGCCTTCTCGACTTGGAATAGAGATCGATCCCAATGTTGAAAATGCCCTTATGAACAGCCTTAACGTTAAAAAGGAATATCGAACCCAGGATGCAGAGAGCTTTTATCAAGCATTGGCAAGTCAAGAGAAAGTAGAACGTATCATAGAAGTGAAAGCAAAAAAGGAAGATTTAAAGCTGCCTGGCTGGATCAAATGGACAGCAGGGGCGGCAGGGGCGTTAGTATGCATTTGCGTAGCGCTTTTTATCACGGGGAATTTAAGTTTTACTTCCAAACAAATTGATAGTAAGACAGGTGTGGAAGCTTTAAAAGAGGGGGAATGTTATGTGCCTGATGTATCAGGCATGAGTTATGATGAGGCAGAAAAAATTTTAAAAGAAAAAGATTTGACTGTGGTGATCAATGGCATGAACTATAGTGAAAGCATCGAGAAAAATAAGATTTTGAGTCAAGAACCCAATAGCGGTGAAAAATTGAACGCAAAGGGAACCGTGTATGTCATAATGAGCGGCGGCAATCAGGAAGTGATGATGCCAGATCTTGTAGGAATGGATTATGAAGAGGCAAAAAGGCAGATTAAGGCTCAGAATTTAATTCTAAAAAGAGACGGGGTAAAAGAAGAGTACAGTGATTTTATAGAAAAAGGAAGAGTTATTTCACAAAATATTGATGCTGAGAAACGGATTGAGGTTGAGACTGAGATCGAACTTATCGTTTCTAAAGGAAGCCTTTCCACAGAAACGAAAGTTTTGACGGTGCCTGATCTGAGAGGTTTGACCAAAGAGAAAGCTTTGAAAGTTCTTGAAAATCTTAAAAAAGAGACAGGATTTACTTATTCAATTGGAAAAGTAAAGAATCAGCATAGCGTAGAAGTCAAAAAGGGAAAAATTATTAGCCAAGGGTTAGATCCAGGAACAGAGGTAAGGACAGATAAGCCAATCACTCTTGTAATCAGCAAAGGACCGAAGAAAGTCGAGGTTCCCAATCTTGTATATCGGACCAAGGAAGAGGCTGTAAAACTGTTAGAGTATTTTGGCTTTAAAGTACAGATTGAGGAAGAATATAGTTCAAAAGTTTCAAAAGGACTTGTGATAAGCCAAAGCCAGGAAGCAGGTACAGAAGAAAAGGAAGGAACAACGATAACGATTGTGGTAAGTCTTGGGGAATCAACAGAGAAAGATACAGATAGTTCTGGTTCAAGCAATTCTAATTCCCAAGACCGGGATAGTGGAAATCATGATGTTCCAGAAGAACCGCAGGTGCCACAGATACCGCAGGAACCACAGATACCCGAGGAACCGCAGGCGCCACAGATACCCGAGGAACCGCAACAGCCGACAAGTCAGGAGGACAGCGGAATCATTGAAGATATGGATGATGGGATCATTGAAGATACAGATGACGGGATCATTGAAGATATTTAAAGATCATGATCATAATATGATCTAAGAGGAAAGTTGGAAATGGAGGAAAGCATGTTATCATATAAGGTTTTATCTGAACCTGGGGAGCGAGAATATAATGAAGATTATGTGGGAGTAGCGGAAAGAGGAGATCTTTTTTGTTTTGTACTTGCCGATGGTCTTGGAGGTCACGGAGGCGGAGATGAGGCGTCAAGGCTTGTGGCGGAATATATCTTGAATGACTTCGAAAAAAATGGCGAGTCCTCAGAAGATTATTTAAAGAGCGCTTTTGAGAAGAGCCAAGAACTTCTCCTTAAGGAACAAGAAAGGCAAAAGAGAGTTTATGAAATGAAGACAACCCTGGTGGTACTCATCATAGATGATTATTTTATGCGATGGGGTCATATTGGGGATTCCAGGCTATATTATTTTAAAAATAAAAAGTTGAAAGAGAGAACGTTAGATCACAGCGTGCCTCAAATGCTTGTGGCTGCAGGAGAGATAAGAGAAGATCAGATTAGAGGACATTCAGACAGAAACCGCTTATTGCGGGCAATGGGGTCAGAATGGGATATGCCTCGTTATCAATTAGCTAAGCCGATTGAGAGAAGCGGCAATGAGGCGTTTTTACTGTGTTCGGATGGTTTTTGGGAATGGATTGAAGAAAAACAGATGCAGTCTTTGCTAAAAAAAGCAAGTTCTTCAGAGAATTGGATCAAACAGATGAAAGAGACTGTGCAAAAGAATGGGATGGGTAAAGGAATGGATAATTATTCTGCCATTGCTGTTATTTTGAAATAAGGAGGAAAATCAGTCATGGCGGTCGTACAATGTGAAAAAGCCCACTACTATGATAATCAAGAATATCAGCAATGTCCTCATTGCGCCGAATTAAGAGAACAAGGAAATAAAGAACAAGATTCCCTTACAGTAGCAATGGTTCAGGAATCCCGCCAGATTGAAAGTTATGCGGCGGAATATTTGAATAAAGTTTCCCAGAAAGCTGCCTCATCTGCATCTATAGATCAGGATTCAGATAAAACGATCAGCATATTTGAAGCACAAGGCATTTCTAAATGTATCGCGGGTTGGTTAGTTTGCGTACAGGGAGAAGAATATGGTCAATTTTTTCCACTGTATGCCGGATTCAACCGTATAGGGAGATCTCATAGCAATGATATTGTGTTAAAGGATTCTAAAGTGTCCAGAGAAGAGCATTGTTCTGTAGTTTATGAGGAAAAAAAGAATTTATTCTATCTGTTTCCAAAGGGTGGCAATCTTGCTTATCTTGGAGGTCAGACTGTGAAACAGGCACAAGAGTTAACACATGGACAGATTATCACGGTAGGAGAAGCAAAGCTGGAATTTGTGGCATATTGCACGGGGGAAAAGAAATGGGTAAAAAAAGAAAAATAAGTCTGACGGCAATTATTCTAGTGGTTTGGTATCTATGCTTGGGAATCAGCATCATGACATTTGCTTCAGATATTGATGAAAATATCGAGGAGGTGCGGATCGAAGGAGCTTCTTCTTGTATGCCAGATATAAAGATATATTGTTACCCAGCTAGAAAAGAATTGTTGGATGGAGTGAGTGTTACTTACGCAGAAGAAGAACTTGACGTACTGAAAGTGCTTCCGTTTGAAGAGACTCAAGAGGGAAGTAATTATTATATGCTCTTAGATGTTTCTGCTTCTGTAAGCCAAGCGTATTTTGCTCAAATGAAAACAAGCATTCTGGATTTTTGGGCAAAGATGGGAACGACGGATCAATTGACGCTGATTACTTTTGGCGACAAGGTACAGGTTGTTTTTCAAGATAAGACAGTAACAGATGATATTTCAGAACAAGTGAATGCAATAGAAAATACAGATCAGAATACATGTCTGTTTGAAGCAATTGATAAAGCTGCAAAACTTGCAGATACGAAAAAGCAAGCCGGGCGCCGCAAAATTACAATGGCCTTAACAGATGGAGAGGATTTCTCTGAAAATACTTCTACAAAAGAAGAGGCTTTAGCTACCTTGAAAGAAAAAATGATGCCTCTTTATGCCATGGCGGAGAAAGAAAATAATCAGGGAGGTGAAAATGCTTATTTGGACAGCATGGGGGTGTTTGTCCGAGATTCCGGCGGCGTTATGGAAGTGTTTGCTCCCCAGGACGCAGTATTAAAAATGCAAAATTTGCAGCAGGTTTTTCGGGAAGCATATGTGATACAGGCAAAGGCGCAGTCTAATGTGATAGATTATCAGAAAAAGCCACTGAACCTTGCTTTTGCTGACGGCATAGCAAAAACTGCCCAGTATCGAGCTTCTTTTTACCAGGAAGATACCAGTTCTCCTAATGCCAAGGTAAAAAAACATTCTGATTATGCGTTAAAAATTACATATAGTGAACCTGTAACTGGTGCAGAGCAAGTTTCTGGATATGAAATCACTCATGATGATGAGAAGATCACAGACGGCTATATGGTACGTTATAAAGAGAAAGAAAAACAATTTACGGCCATTATCACCTTTGAAGAGAAACTTATGAACGGCAAATATAAGATTACATTTCATGGGATTACCGACCGCTCGATGGAACAAAATCCGCTCAAGAAGACATGCAGCATTAAGATTAAAGATGGAGAGAAAGATGATATTGCTGATTATATTATGAAGTATCAGGCATTTCTTGTAGGATTGCTCGTTCTGATCGTGATATTAGCCGCTATAGCTCTTATGTGGATAAAGATAAAAAAGCAAGGAGGGATCGTTACCTTAGAGGGTAAAGCGGTACTTCAGTCTAATGTTCAGAAGAAGCATCAGATCAAGGTGCAGAAAAACCAAAGTTCGAAGAAGCAGATTCAATTTTTCTTGGATGGAATGATTTCTGGAAAAAGGCAGATCACAGTAGATATTGATCAGAGCATTATCGTAGGCCGTTCTTCCGTTTGTGAAGTCTATATAGATGATGATAATATATCCCGGCAGCATTTTGTAATTTGTGATCAAGATGGTGCGTTTTATATTCAGGATCTTAATTCCAAAAATGGAACTTTTGTAAATGGTCAAAAGATTATGAGATCCAAAAAGCTTGAGAACGGAGACAAGATAAAATTCGGAAATATTATAATGACTGTGAGGTGGTAAAGCGTGAAAGAAATATATAAATGTCCGAACTGCTTTCAGGGGGATATACAATCCGGAAAATGTACAGCCTGCGGGTATGAGAGGAAGGACGACAAGGAAAATTGTTTAAGGCTTCCTGAAATGTATATCCTTGAAAACCGCTATATTATAGGAAGAATTTTAGGAAACGGAGGATTTGGCATTACCTATAAGGCATTCGACATTTTGAATCAGTGCTATTGTGCCGTGAAAGAGTTTGTTCCTCTGGGGGTTGTAAAAAGGATAGATTGTGGCGTTCAGATGGTGGTGACGTCCAGTTTAAATTTAGATGATTTCGAACATGGAAAGAAACGGTTCATGCAGGAGGCCCAGGTTTTAAAACAATTGACGGATATTCCAGAAGTAGTACAGGTGATGGATTATTTTTTACAAAATAATACTGCCTATTTTGTGATGGAGCATATCGAAGGCGCCAATCTCAAACAATTAATGACCACATATGGAGGAACGATTCCATTGAAGGAGGCAAGCTCTATCATTTACCATGCTGGAATGGCCTTGGACCAAGTACATAAAAGGGCGGGGATTTTTCATCGTGATATCAGCCCCGATAATATTATGGTCAGTAAGGATGGAAAGGTAAAGATTATTGACTTTGGCAATGCCAAACATATCATAGGAAATAAAAGCCAAACGCTTTCTGTAATATTAAAACATGGATACGCCCCTTTGGAACAATATTCGAGCACTGGAAGCCAGGGAAGTTATACAGATGTTTATGCGTTGGCAGTCACATTTTACTATATTGTAACAGGCAGGATGATCCCAGATGCTCCAGACCGTCTCGGCGGGATAGAGTATGCGAAATTAAAAGAATTAAATCTGTCGGTCAGTCAGAATATTTCTGATGCAGTAGATTGTGCATTGATGATAAGTAGTAAAGCCAGAACTCAGTCTGTAGCGGAATTTATCAAATCATTTTCTTCGGCTGAAAAACAACGGGTTCAGCGCCGCTTAAAACCATATCTAAAGCTGGCTGGAACTGCCAATCATATTTGGAGCATCCCGGAAAATAAAATTGTGAGAATCGGACGTTCTGTTGCGTGGGCGGATATCATCCCTTCCAGTGATGCAGGAATCAGCAATAAACATTGCGAGTTGTTTTATGATAGCATGGAGCAGCAGTTTTATCTGATTGATCATTCGACAAACGGAACTTATGTCGGAAATAAAAAACTGGTAGAAAATGAGGTAAATATTCTTTTTAATGGTGAGAGGTTTACCCTTGGAAACCATATCTGTGATTTGGAAGTGGGGTGGAACGAATGACTGAGATGGAAAAAGACGTCGTAACACTAAAGATTTATCCCAAGGAAAGAATAGAAGTAGGGACATCAAGCATAATCGGAACGCGGGACAATCAGGAAGACACCATATTTGGGTATGTTTGCCAGGAGAGAGCAATCGGCATGGTATGCGATGGAATGGGAGGACTTGCCAAAGGAGAGCTTGCAAGCAAGGCTGCGGCAGAAAGTCTCGCAGATGCATGGTTTGAGAGTAAAGAAATTGAAGATATCCCAGATTTTCTAAAGAGACAAGCGATTAAGGCAGATGAGAAAGTATTTTTTCAGGAAGATGAAAATGGGGAAAGAATCCGGGCTGGCACGACGATGGTGGCTGCCATTGTTGAGAAAGATGAGCTTTATTGGCTGTCCGTAGGGGACAGCAAAATATATATTATTCGGGGAGAAGAGATCATATCTGTATGCAGAGAGCATAACTACAGGCTTACATTGGACCAACGGTTAGAACAAGGGCAATTGACGCAAGAAGAATATGCTGCGGAAGAATACCGCGCAGAAGCGTTAATTAGTTATCTGGGAATGGGAAACGTTTCTTTGATGGATGTCAATGCCCAGCCTTTTCGAATGAGAGATGGGGATATTGTTCTTTTGAGTAGCGACGGATTATACAAAAGCCTTACAGAAAATGAAATTCTGCACTTAGTAACTGAATACCAAGAAAACGTGCAGCATGCTGCGGAAGCTCTGACAGCGGCTGCGATGGGCGATAAAACGTCAGGCCAAGATAATACGTCTGTGGTGTTGCTTCGTTATAAAGAGAAAAAAGAATAAAGTTATACAGGAGGATAAAAGAATGAATTTAAAAAGATGTGAAAATGAACACTTTTACGATGGGGATAAGTTTCAGTCCTGTCCTCATTGTGCGACCGATGGAAACAGGGGTACGCAGCTTACGGCTCCATATACGGATATGGGAAATGGCTATGGAGGAACAATGACAGAACCGGTTACAATGCCAATGCCAGGGCATCATGATCCGTCTCTGCCAAATAATGACACAGGATCTTTGAATGGCCAGAATATTTCTTTGATACAGGGAACAGATTCTGATAATTTATCGCTTCAGGATGCAGTTAACAAGGCTGTAAGCATGAAAACAGTACTCGAGGATGATCAAAAAACAGTCAGCTTTTATAGCGCAAAAACTGGCGTTGATCCTGTAGCAGGATGGCTGGTCTGCATAGAAGGGGCAGATTTCGGAGAGAGCTTTGTGATTAAAAGTGGCAGAAACTTTATTGGCCGGGCAAAACATATGGATATTATGCTTCATGGAGATCATAGCATTTCAAGAGAAAAACATGCAATTATCTTGTATGAGCCAAAGCGCAGGGAGTTTATCGCACAAGCAGGGGAGTCTAGGGAGTTATTTTACTTAAATGACGAGGTGGTATTAAATCCAGTAAGATTAAATCAACATGACATACTCACAATTGGAAATACCCGGTTAATGTTTTTTCCATGCTGCGGAGAACATTTTAGCTGGGATGATTACAAGAAAGATGAGGAGAAGAAATGAACAATTTAAAGACAAACAGAAGCGTTGGCTTGTATATAATGCTTACAATTTTAATGAACTTGCTTCCGTTTATATTTTTAGTCACTGTCATAAAACGGGTCAGTTCACAAATTTCTAATTTGGCGCTGGACTTTTTTATAGGCAAAGGGGAAGACAGCATTGCAGACTTATTAACAGGCATGTTGATTTTTATAGTATTTATCTTACTGTGCGCCATAGTATATCTTATTTATAAAATTATTTTGTTCTGCGGCGTGTGCAAAGATATCAATACCATCTGTGGAAAGTATCAAATTGGAAAAGACAGCGTTCATTATATCGTGGTCATGCTGTTGTCAGTGGTCACTCTTCAAATCTACGAGGTTTATTGGTCTTATCAGCAGGGAAAGAGGATCAGGGAAGCTGGGCAGGCGTATCAAAGTCCCATAAAAGCAAATGAAAAAGTACATCTGACATTCTCTTTGCTTGCGGCTGCTTCTATATGGATCAATGTCATATTAAGCAATCTGATTTCCTCTAATCCTGGTTTTTTACTGTCAAATATTTTTACGGTGATCTTTTTAGAATTTGCAGTATTTGTACTTTCTTATATGGGCATGATCAATCTGGCATATTTTATAAAAGATCTGAATACGCTTGCCATTGCTTATAATGCGCAGTTAGAATCATCATCAGACAATTGGAAAAGAGCGGATATTGAATATCAGGGACAAGAGCCAGGGAATAACGGAAATAGTGATGTTACAGTGCCGGTGGAGGAATGGATGCCAGATAAAAACAGCGCCTGGACGCCGGAAAGAAAAACAATGCCTCAAAAAGGGTTTATGGAAGGATATTCGGGCACTTATAAGGGAGCGCTCATTCCAATTGAAGGAGATGTCGTGGTTGGAAGGGATGAAACAGTTTGTAATGTGGTAATCAAGGAGCCGTATGTGAGCAGGAGGCATTGCGTTATCCATTACAATTATCAAAATGGAACTTATGTCGTTACAGATTATTCTACTACCGGAGTTTTTTATCAAAATGGACAGGCATTTCCTAAAAACAGCCCTGTAATCTGTACCCCAGGAACAATGATTGTAATTGCAAGAAGCGGAAATGAATTTTTATTAAAATAGACAGGCGGAGGAAGGAAATGTGGAAGCACAGAAGAACAAGTATCTAACAATTATCGATGATACAGGAAAAGTTCAGGAGATTTGCTTAGGATCTTTTCAAAAAGATCATATTTTATGGGGAAGAGACGCCGAAAAAAATGACATTGTTACACTTTCTCCTGTGATATCCAGAATGCACGGTAAGTTTAAAATAGTTTCTGAGGGATTGCTTTATGTTGATACAGGCAGCACCAATGGAACTTATATCGAAAACGCTTCTGGAAGGCATTTTATGCAGGGGGGAAGTCAATACGCCTGGCTAAGAGACGGCGATATGCTGCGTATTCAGATGCCAGACCGAGATGAAGGAAAATCTGTCCTGCTTCTTTATACAGAACAAGTGCAAGATGGAAAATGGCAAAAGTACATGATGCCTGCCCCCAAAATAAGCATTGGACGTGGAACGGAAAATGACATTGTCCTACAGCATATCGGAATCTCAAGAAATCATGCAGTGATTGAGCAGCAGGGGGATTCTTATTATATTACAGACTGCCAGAGTACAAATGGGGTTTTAGTAAATGACATGGTTTTAACCGGGAAGCATCGTCTCAAGGAAAAGGACGTGATCCGAATCCTCAGCAGCATACTCATTTTTACAAGAGACGGAATTTATTATAAAAGCTCTATGCAGGGAGTAAGCTTGAAAGTCCGCAATATGAACAAGGTTGTAGGAAAGGGAAAGCAGATTCTTCATAATGTAGATATTGATATTGACAGCAATGAATTTGTGGCGATTATCGGTGGTTCCGGCGCAGGAAAATCTACATTGATGAATGCAATCAGCGGTTTTGACAAGAAGAGAGAAGGTACTGTGCTGTTCTCTGGATTGAATCTCGATGAGAATTTTTCCGTGTTAAAAAGCCTCATTGGATATGTGCCGCAGCAGGACATTATTTTTGAAAATTTGACTTTGAACCGCATGTTGGCCTATACGGCGAAGCTAAAAATGCCAAAGGATACTTCAAAGGCGGAGATTGAAAAGAGAATTCATGACGTACTGGAAATGGTGGAGCTTTCCGAACATCAGAATACTTATATCCGAAAGCTTTCCGGGGGACAAAAAAAGCGCGCCAGTATTGCGGTCGAGCTTTTGGCAGATCCTAGTCTGTTTTTCCTTGATGAACCTACCTCAGGACTGGATCCAGGAACAGAGAAAAAGTTGATGGGAACGTTAAGCCGCCTTGCTAAATCTCAGGGAAAAACGATTATCATGGTAACACATACCACGCAAAGTCTTGATTTGTGCGACAAGGTGATTTTCATGGGTCAGGGAGGAAGAGTTTGCTTTTGCGGGACTTGTGACCAGGCAAAGATGTTTTTTGGCACAGATAACTTGGTGGATATTTATAATCAGATGGCGGCACAGCCCAAAGAATGGGCTTCTCAATATGCTAATTGCGTGCCGTTAGAGCCTGTTTATACTGAGGAAGGAAAAGAAGCGCCTAAAAAGAAGAAGTTTTCAGGACTGCGCCAATTCAGCATCTTAACGATGCGGTATGCAGAATTGATCAAAAATGATTTGCCGCGGCTTGCAATGCTGCTTTTGCAGCCAATCCTAATTGCAATGCTTCTTGGGATTGTAGCGGATGACAAGGTTTTTGAAATTTATGAGAGCACAAAATCGATTTTATTTGCATTGAGCTGTGCAGCAATCTGGATTGGATTGTTTAATTCTATTCAAGAGATTTGCAAAGAGCGTTCGGTGTTAAAACGAGAGTACATGGGCAATTTAAAGCTTTGGGCTTATACCTTGTCAAAATTTGTGATTCAGATGATTGTTGGAGTCGCCCAGGCAGCGATCATGACGGCAGTCTTTGGATTTGTCGTGGGACTTCCAGAAAAAGGAATTTTGCTGGAAAACAGTTTTTTGGAAATTTTTGTAACCATTTGGCTTACAATTACAGCTTCTATGGCGCTTGGATTTATCATATCAGCATTTGTAAAGAGCGGAGACAAGGCGATGACCTGCGCTCCTTTTGTGCTAATTATCCAGCTTTTGTTTTCTGGAATTTTATTTGAGTTAAAGGGGGCTGGAAGCAAGATTGCATATGCAACCATCAGTAAATGGTCTGTGGAAAGTCTTGGCAGTATTGCAGATTTAAATAGTTTGACATTGAAGATGCAGGAAGAAATTCCAGGGATAGAACATGAATTTCAAGAGATTTTTGAGTTTACCCGGAAGCATTTAATGTCAAATTGGGCAGTATTGGCAGGCATGGTATTGTTTTGCGGAGTGCTCACCACTGTGTTACTGCGCAATGTGGCAAAGGATGGAAGATAGTTAAAATAAAAAAGGTAGCAATAGGGGCTGTTGCAAATAGCTGTTATATACGGGACATGGCATTATATTACAAGAATTTGATCCATGCACTGTATATAAGCTGAACTTTGCAACAGCCCCTTGCATTATGAGCTACATCTGAAGCCCACGATAGCGGTTCAGACAGGCATAGATTTCCTGCTTTCTGGGCAAGGCAAATCCCCCAGATACATATCCTGCGTCACAAACTGCAGAAATTCCTTTTTGATCTAATAAATTCCATAGCTCTTCTGCGGTTTCAAGAAGGGTTCGTTTTCCATTAAAAAGTTTAAGCTGTGCGTATTTCATTAAAAGTCCCAGGGAAGCAAGCTGTTCCGTGTCGGTAAGCTGTTCCACGTATCTGACGTCAATTGTTTCTCGATTAATTACGATGGAATCTTTTCCCTGTGTCTTGATTTTAATGCGGTCATTTTTACGGAAGGCTGCGTCTGGCTTTATGGGACGGACACTGTTTGGCTTTGCGCCTGGAGCGGCAGGCTCTTCTGGAAGAGGAAAAGCCATTGCTTCCTTTTTAGCAAATTCTGTAATATCTCTTGGCAGATAGTGATCCATCTGAATAATATGGTCCGCTTTATGAAAATAGGAACCAGAGCTTCCTGCTACCAAGATCGTGGAAATTTGATAAACCGAAAATAATTCCTGTACCCGGTCAATGAAAGGCGTGATGGGTTCCAAGTCGCGGTGAACGACCCGCTGCATCAGCTCGTCCCGAATCATGAAATTAGTGGCGCTAGTGTCTTCGTCAATCAAAAGCAGATTGCTGCCTGATTCCATGGCTTCCACTACGTTGGCTGCCTGGGACGTGCTGCCGCTGGCGTCCTCTGTGCAGAAATGAACCGTATCTTTGTGGTTGGGAAGATTGCTGATAAACATAGAGATATCTGTGTGTTTGATACTTCGCCCGTCTTCTGCCCGTATTTTCATGGCAGTGTTATCAGTAATGACGTATTCTCTTCCGTCTCCGGCAATATGATTGTAAACGCCCAGTTCCAGTGCTTTTAAGAGCGTGGATTTGCCGTGGTAGCCACCTCCGACGATTAGGGTAATTCCTTCTGGAATTCCCATGCCTGTAAGATCTCCGTGATGAGGAAGCTTTAATGTCACTTCCATAGATTTCGGAGATTGAAATGCAACCGCTTGTTTCATGGGACGGTCAGAGACGCCTGATTCTCTGGGAAGAATGGCTCCATTGGCAACGAATGCGGCAAGACCTAATTTGGCAAGTTCCTGACGGATAAATTCCTGGTCTTCGGAAAGTTCCTGGTTCTTTTTTACAGTTTTTGGATCAAGGGAGCGGTAATACAGGGATTTTTTTACGCATCCAGGAAGAAAATCAAATAATATCTTGCACAATTCTCTGGCATTGATGGTGCGGCCATTGGCAGGAAAGCCAATTTCCATCCGTACAGATACACAGCCGTTTTTATCTATCTCGCAGGCTGTTCGTTCTAATATTTCCTGACCACAGTGGCTGACTGAGATAAGACCGCTTTTCCCAGAACCTTTTGCCTTGAAAGTGAAAGCCTGAACTTGTCTCGAAAACTGGCGTATCAAGTAATCTTGCAGAGCAATTCTCTTGTGCTTTTGATCATATAATTCACAGGGGAAAGCTGCCAGTTTTCCTGGGACCTGTATGCTTACCTTAGAAGGAGAGGCAAAGGGATCTCCCTGCACATGATCGATAGACAGCACATATCCCTCAAACTGCCAAGCTCCTCTCGTATCTTTATAAGCCGGATATCCTTTATGGTCTATGCGGTTTAGCAATTGACGTAAATCTGCAGATGTTTTCATGTAGTTCCTCCTCAATTCTTTCGTTTATCGGTTCAACTCCTCACAGGCAGCGTCATTGTGCTGCTCAAGAGACTAAAATTATTATATTTTTAAAGAAAGCGTTTGTCAAACGAGATCAAAAACTTATTGATTTTTTGATTGGAATCCTCCATAATAAAACTGACTAATATTTTTTACAATAGTACTATTTTAACCATTTTAAGGCTATTTTGAAAATAATATGGAGGCACAGATGAGTCAGGATTGGGAAAAATTTGGAAATGATATTCGAACGATTGTAGATAATGCTGTAAATTCCCAAAATTTCAGTGATTTAAATAAAAGCATTTCCAATGTCGTCAATGAGGCGGCAGACAGTTTGCAGAAAGGGATGCGCATGGCAGGGCATGTGGTGAACCAAGCGGCGGAAAAAAAGAGCCGAAGCTTTTATTCCACTTTCCAAAATGCTTTTGATTATAATGCTGCAAAAAATCAAGAAAAAAAGAATCAGCTTATGGTGGCAGACATAACTAGGAAAGATCTTTTTTTGAAAAAAACATCTCTTAAGGCAGGAGGATTAGCGCTTGCCATTTGCGGATGCGTGTTAAATATAGGATTGGGTTTTGCCGTGGCGATCTTGTTTTTGGTATCTGTTTTTTGGGGCAATATGCCTCTTGGCATTAAAATTGCTTTGTCCATATTACTTCCATTTTTTGCAGGCAGCGCAGTGATGACTTGGAAAGGAAGCAGCATGGTCTCTTCTGTAAAAAGATATCGCAATTATATTTCAGGTTTAAAGGGAAGGAATTATTGCAATATCAAAGAACTTGCCAGCCAGAGCGGAAAATCGGTGCATTTCGTGATCAAAGATCTAAGGAAAATGATTGACAAAGGCTGGTTTCGCCAAGGACATTTTAATCATGACAAAACTTGTCTGATCGTAAGTCATGAGACATTTCAAGAATACGAAGAGTTAGAGAGGCAAAAGGCAGAGCAGCAAAGGATTCAAAGCCAGGAGACTTCTGCTGATGAGACAATGGACAAGCTGGGACAGGTGATTTGTGAGGGAGAGCAATACCTTAAAAAAATTCAATATTGCGGACAATCCATTTCGGAGAGAGAAATATCAGCAAAAATTTCTCATATGGAGCTATTGATTCGTAAAATATTCGACCGGGTTAAAGAGGATCCAAATTCTCTGGAGAGCATTAGCAAATTGATGGATTATTATCTTCCCACTACTGTCAAGCTTTTAGAAGCTTATCAGCAACTATGCAGACAGCCAGTACAAGGAGAAAATATACGTAATTCCAAGCTAGAGATTGAGCAGGCTTTGGATACCTTGAATCATGCTTTTGAGCAGATTTTAGACCATCTTTTTGAGGATGTGGCATGGGACGTATCCTCAGATATTTCGGTGCTTGAGACCATGCTTGCCCAGGAAGGGCTGATGGAAAGCTCCAGTTGGAAGAGATAACGGCAGTCACGAAAGGAGTATCATATGAGTGAAGAATTTACAGAATTTACGGAAACGCCTATATTAACCTTAGATCCATTTCCAGAAAAAGCTGCTGCGGCAGAGGTTAAGGAGATAGAGAAAGAGCCAGCATGGGACGATACTATTTTATCCGAGGAAGAACGGCGGATGGTGGATCAGTTCATCAGTCAGATTGACTTGCATAATTCTAATATTGTCTTTCAATATGGAGCAGGGACGCAGAAAAAAATGGCGGATTTCTCTGAAAAAGCATTGGCTAATGTCCAGACAAAGGATCTTGGCGAAATTGGAGAACTAATTACAGGCGTGGTGACAGAGTTAAAAGGCTTTGATGCAGAAGAAGAGAAAGGCTTCTTGGGATTTTTCAAAAAATCTTCTCAGAAATTAAGCGTACTGAAGACAAAATATGATAAAGCTGAAACGAATGTCAACAAAATTATCAAGGTATTGGAAAGTCACCAGATGCAGCTCTTAAAGGATTCGGCTATTTTAGATAAAATGTACGAGCAGAACAAGGTCTATTTTAAAGAGCTATCCATGTATATTCTTGCAGGAAAGCGCAAATTAGAGCAGGTCAGGAGCACGGAACTTCAAGCATTGGTGGATAAGGCAAAACGTTCTGGGCTTCCAGAGGATGCTCAAGAGGCGAAGGATTTGGAATCTCTGTGTACCCGGTTTGAGAAAAAGATTCATGATCTGGAGCTGACTCGAATGATCTCTATTCAGACAGCGCCACAAATTCGCCTGGTACAGAACAATGACGCCATTATGGTAGAGAAAATACAGTCTACGATCGTAAATACCATCCCCTTATGGAAAAGCCAGATGGTTATCGCCATGGGCGTCGAACATTCGGCTCAGGCAGCAAAAGCACAGCGTGAAGTCACGGATTTGACAAATGATCTTTTAAAGAAAAATGCCGAGAAGTTGAAAGTCGCTACTATTGAGACGGCGAGGGAATCTGAGCGCGGGATCGTGGATCTAGAAACGCTGCGCATTACAAATGAATCCTTGATTTCCACTTTAGATGAAGTGATGCGTATTCAAAATGAGGGCAAGAAGAAGCGCAAAGAGGCAGAACTAGAAATTCACCGCTTAGAAGGAGAGCTGAAGTCAAAATTATTGCAATTATAGATATTTGGCAATGTAATCAAAGATAAAATATGTTTAATAAAATTTAATAAAATTTATTAAAAATTCGTTGAGTTTAGTAAAAAAACGATATGTACTCTGGACAAGAAATTGATTTTATGTTATGATTCGTAGCATACCAGTAAATGTTAAAAGTGGTAAAAATAGTGAATCAAACCGACTAACAGTTATATTTGGTATATCCCTTCTTTATAAATAATATGTAAGAACCCTCTGCCTGATCCCGACAGAGGGTTTTTACATAGCTTGCTACATGTTCAGTAATATGAATTTTTCCTGACCTAAGCTGTCATCATGTATGAAATAATTTGAGTTTCCCCATTTTGTAATTCATAGTGCCAAAAGGTCTTGCTTCCTTTGGCAGCATAGACATCTTGCACAAAAAGTGCTTGAAAAGCTAGCTTTTCAGAGCGCTTTTATGTGCAAAGTGTTTTCATCACTTTGTGATGGAAACCTTTTGTCACTATGAATTACAAAATGGGGAAACTAAAATGAAATAATTCTTGAAATTTCAATAACGAACGATTATGATAGTAATGGCATTATTGACATACAGAATATAAGAAAGAAATGAGGCAGACATATGGGAGGATTTTTTGGAGTAGCGGCGGCACAGGACTGCGTTTTTGATTTATTTTTTGGAATTGATTATCATTCTCATTTGGGAACAAAGCGGGGAGGAATGGTAGTCTATGGTGAGAAAGGCTTTGACCGTGCGATTCACAATATAGAGAACGCTCCGTTTCGTACCAAATTCGATAAAGATATCAAGAAAATGTCTGGGTATATGGGAATTGGCTGTATTTCAGATTATGAGCCGCAGCCTCTTTTGGTCCGGTCCCATCATGGCACTTATGCCATTACAACGGTAAGCAAGATCAATAATATGAAAGAGCTTGCCAAAATGCTTTTTGATCATGGACATTCTCATTTTTTGGAGATGAGCGGAGGAGACATCAACGCAACAGAAATGATAGCGTCCCTGATTAATCAAAAAGGAAATTTGATCGAAGGCATTCGCTATGCCCTCGATTTGGTGGATGGCTCGGTATCCATGCTTTTAATGAATGAGAAAGGAATTTATGCGGCAAGGGATAAGTATGGGCGGACTCCGGTGATAGTAGGCAAAAAAGAAGATGCATTTTGTGTTTCTTTTGAAAATTTTGCATATAGAAATTTGGGATACAAAGATTACAAGGAATTAGGTCCTGGAGAAATCGTAGTTGTGACAAACAAGGAATGTGCTACATTGTCTGAGCCAGGAAAAGACATGAAGATATGCACGTTTTTATGGGTTTATTATGGGTATTCGTCCAGTTCTTACGAGGGAACCAGCGTCGAACAGATGCGTTATCAATGCGGTAGCAAGATGGCGAAGCGGGATCATGTCAAGCCTGACATAGTAGCAGGCGTTCCCGATTCCGGGACGGCACACGCAATTGGCTATGCGAATCAATCAGGAATTCCATTTTCGAGGCCCTTTATTAAATATACGCCTACCTGGCCGCGTTCTTTCATGCCCGCCATACAGAGTCAGCGTGATCTGATTGCCAAAATGAAAATGCTGGCAGTCGAAGAATTGATACGCGGTAAAAGCCTGCTTCTGATAGATGATTCTATTGTAAGAGGCACGCAGCTTCGTGAGACAACGGAATTTTTGTATGAGAGTGGTGCAAAAGAAGTTCATATCCGGCCTGCCTGCCCGCCGCTTCTGTATGGATGCAAGTATTTGAACTTTTCACGATCTTCTTCGGAGATGGATTTGATTACTAGGAGGGTCATTGACCGTTTGGAGCATGGTAATGTGACAGATCAGGCATTAGAAGAATATGCAGATCCGCAATCTTCAAAATATGAACAGATGGTGGAAGAAATCCGTAAAGAGCTGAATTTTACGTCATTGAGGTTTAACTATTTAGAGGACATGTTGGACGCTGTTGGCATAGATAAATGTAAATTGTGTACTTATTGTTGGAATGGCAAAGAATAAGTCATAGAAGATGTTAGTGCCACAGCCCCCTATTGATACGATAAAATTATAGAATACGGAAACTCAAATAATTATTTTAAGCTTCCCCATTTTGCAATTCATTGAGCCAAAAGGTTTCCATCACAAAGTGATGAAAAAACTTTGCACATAAAAGGGACTGTCGCACAAAGATATTTACTTGTTCAAAAGGTTTCCATTGCAAAGCAATGCAAACAAAATACACAAAAGTCATCTTGGAAAGCTAGCTTTCCAGAGTGATTTTTGTGCATTCTGTCTTTGCCGCATGAGCGGCAAGACCTTTTGACCAAGTAAATATCTTTGTGCGACAGCCCCTTTTTGTGCAAGACCTTTTGCACTATGAATTGCAAAATGGGAAACTCAAAAGTAATTACACGTTGTAAAAAAATTAATTTTACTGTATAATATATTGTATATAAAGTTTTGTCTTCGAAAAAGTGGGAGAGGAGGTTAAAGTTATGATGCAGGTCAGCAATGTGAAAACGGCAAAAAGTACTACGCAAGCAGCCAGTCGTCAGGCAAATACGGCAGCAGATACCGCCAGTAAAGATATCCAGAGCAAAATTTTGAATGCCCAGAAGCAGAGTCAGGGGCTTTCTTTTAATATGGAAATGACTGCGGAAGAAAAAGCGAACTTTAGGCAGAAAATTCAGCAGGAAATTAGTGATTTGAAGCGTGAATTAAGGCAGCGTCAGTTAGAAGAGGAGAGGAAAGAGCAAGAAGCTAAAAAAGCTTTAGAGAAGAAAGAGCAGCAGGAAGCTGCTTCTCAGGAATCTGTTCCTAAAGAACGGCAAAAAATCCAGTCAGGGCAAGAAAGTAACGACAGGCAGCAGGATAGCGTATCAGGATCAAAGAAGAGTCAAAAGGGCAGCGAGTTAGATACAGATCGGGAAGACAGGAATATCCTGCATGGCGGAATGCAAAAAATAATTTCTGCAGATTCAACGGTTCGGCAGTACCGTGCTGTAAGCAACGCAGCGGCACAGAATGACAAAGCGGTGAGAGTGCAGGAACAGGAGATGAGACAAGATGAAGTTCGTGGCTCTGATGTAGATGCAGTAAAAAAAGAACAGAGGGCGGATTTGCAAAAAGAAGCCCGGCGGATGGAGATGATGAAAACTTTTATGTTTGAAGGGAAAAGCAAGACAACTGAGCCAGCCGCAGGAATTGCAAAGCCACAGCCTATGATTTCCAGAGGAAAAGGATTGTACGATAATAACGCCATGTTGTTTAAGACAAATTTCCAATCTGTTGAGTTGGATTTGAGACAGTGAAACTCAAGAATCAAGCGAAAAATTAAAATGCAGGGTGACCGGGTGATTCGGTCACCTTTTTTATTTTTATGGACTATTTTCTGTTTGAGTTTCCGCATTTTGCAATTCATAGCGCCAAAAGGTTTCCATCACAAAGTGATGAAAACACTTTGCACATAAAAGCGCTCTGAAAAGCTAGCTTTTCAAGCACTTTTTGTGCAAGATGTCTATGCTGCCAAAGGCAGCAAGACCTTTTGGCGCTATGAATTGCAAAATGTGGAAACTCAAGATTTTCTGATATTTACAAAACCTTTACAAAACAGTATAGTTTTCTTAGCCGTCATTGTTTATAATGAAAGTAAAAGATACGAAAAGCAGGGTGGAGATGATGAAGAAAATTTTGGTGATTGAGGATGAGAATGCGATCAATGACTTAATTTGCATGAATCTGGAGATTGCAGGTTATAAGCCTGTTGCTTTTTTTGACGGGGAAGACGCCAGCCGTCACCTAAAGGAGCAGGATGAATATGATTTGGCTCTTCTGGATATTATGCTTCCTGGCAAAGATGGATTTGAATTGTTAGAGGAATTTAAAGAGCATGACATACCTGTGATCTATCTAACTGCTAAGGGAGATCTGCCCAGCAAGGTCAAGGGGCTTCGCAGCGGGGCAGAGGATTATATTGTGAAACCTTTTGAAATGTTGGAGCTTCTCGTTCGCATTGACATTGTGCTGAAGCGGTTTGGGAAAGAAGAAGCCGAGGAAATACATATTAAAGACGTGGTGATCAATGAAAAAAAAAGGACTGTCCATAAAAATGGAGTGGAAATTTCCATGCAGCCTATGGAGTTTGACTGTCTGCTGGTATTTTGGAAATACAGAAACCGGGTAATGACAAGGGATCAGATTCTAAATATTCTCTGGGGCGTGGATTTTGAAGGAGAAAGCAGGACAGTAGATGTGCATGTCGGAAATATCAGAAAAAAGTTGGATTTTTCAGATGTAATCATCACAGTTCCCAGAGTCGGTTACCGGATGGAGGTTTGATTATGGATATGATTAAAAAGATTGCAATGACTGCGTCAACCATGTTATTTGCGTTGACGCAGATTTTTTCATTTTACGTAATTTTAACTAGCCGTCAGCAAAAGATTGATTTAGTTCAAAAGCAACAAGGCAGTATATTCAGTCAGGGCATTTCTAATATTGATTCTGATTTACTAAAGATGAATTATCAAAGTTCGATGCAAGATTATGTGGTAACCTATTGTTTTCGGAACAACATGCCAGAAGGAGCTGCTCTGTATAAAGAAGATAAAGAATTGTATAACAGCACGCCATATGATTTTGATTCGAGTCAGATAAATTTAAAACAAGAGGAATATCCGTTTCTTGTAAAACAGGAAAAAATAGGGGATGCTTATCTTTTGGTTTTTTATATTGATCAATGGATTAGAAAGAGCGGGCAGAAACAAGAAAAATATGTCTATTTCTATGCCGTGGAAATCACTTATATTTTTGAAGAAGGATGGAAGCTAGCTTTTTTAGAAATTACGATTTCAATGGTTGCCTCGCTGGTTATGGCAGCGCTATTAAACTTTTTAATTAAAAGAATTACAAAACCTCTTCAGGCAGTCAACGAAGCGCAAAGACAGTTGATCGGCAGCATGTCCCACGAATTAAAGACGCCTTTGACAGCGATCAAGGGATATTCTGAAACACTGTTGCATGTAAAATTATCTAGGGAACAGAAGGAAAAAGCTCTGGGTTATATTAATCGGGAAAGTAAGAGATTGTCTAGACTCTCCGAAAAAATGATGGAATTGACCAGGCTATATGAACCGGAGTGCGGAATCGATCTCAAGGATGTTTCTGTGGAATCGTTATTTGAAACAGTGGAAGAGAGTGTCAGGTACAAGCTGCAGGAAAAAGACATGGTCCTGCGCAAAGAAGGAGAAATTCATGGAATGAAAAAGACGCTGGATGCCGATTTGATGACCAGTTTTTTGATCAATCTCGTCAATAACGGCATCATGGCGTCGCAACCAGGAAGCCATATCTATCTAGGAGCGGACAAACATTGCTTGTGGGTGCGGGACGAAGGATGTGGAATACCGACGCAAGAAGTGGATAAAGTACGAAAAGCTTTTTATCGCGTGGATAAGTCCCGGTCCAGAAAGAGTGGCAATATGGGTTTGGGTCTTGCCTTGTGTGAGCAGATTGCTTTTGTTCACCATGGAACAATGGAGATTGAGAGCCAGGTAGGGAAAGGCACAAAGATTTCTTTTGTCGGCGCAAAAAAATAGATTGCCCGACAATTTAAGATATGCTATAATCCGTTTAGGGCAGCCGTGTTAGATGATAGATATTCTATTTTTATAGACTAACAGAGAAAATGCGGGCTTAGCTGATTTTTAGCACGATGTGCAGCGGCTGCAGGAAAAGTTTGGAGGGTAGTGGATGTTAATTGTGAATGTAATGTAGAAAGTAGCAAATCAAATACTGCGCTTGTTTAGCGCCAGTGTGTCGGCAGCGTTAGCTGGTGGCTTTTTCGCCTTACATTCACTTTTATTGTAGTTGAGCAGAGTGTTATCTGCAGACTTTTGATAGATATGTAATATATTTATGACGGGCAAAAAGCATGGCTGAAGAGTCATGTTTTTTATATTATACAATCGTTTTATTTCATTTTTGAATCAAGTGATCTGTAAGGCGAAATGATAAAATTAAGACAGGAGAGATAGAATGAATACAGATCATATACTTGAATTTGACAAGGTAAAGCAAAAATGGAAAGACTTGGCTCTTTCGGATGCGGCAAGACAAAAGATTGAGGAGGCTTCTTATTCACTTAACGAGGTAGAAGTAAGAAAAGAGATCAAGGATACTACAGATGCACGAACAATGATTGAGCAATACGGAGCACCTCCGCTGACATCAGTGGACGAGACAAAAGATATTGTGGCTTTGTCACTGAAAGGGAGCTGTCTGCTCCCTGGGCAGCTAGAACGGGTGGAGAAAGCCCTTGTAGCTGCAGAGAGAATGAAAAAATATTTGCAGAGAGGGAAACAACAAGGAAATTCTTTGGCTTATTATGAAATGAACTTGGATTCTTTGGAAGAGCTGTGGCAAGAAATTGCAAGACAAATAAGAAATCAGCAAGTGGATGATCATGCCTCTAAGCTGCTGCTTCAGCTCCGAAGAGAATTGGCAGAGTTAGAGAATCAGATGAGATTGAAGGCAGAACAGATGATCCGTACACATAAGGAGTGCATGGCGGACAGTTTCATGACCCATAGGGCGGGGCGAGTTTGTGTTCCAGTCAAAAAGGAATATAAATGGAAAATACCAGGAAGCGTGATTGATAAATCTTCTACCGGAAACACATTATTCGTGGAACCATTGGGCATTGCAAACATCTATGAAAAGCTTCAGATGCTGAAGATAGAGGAAGAAAACGAGGTACACCGTATTTTATATACGCTTACTGCGATGGTTGCAGAGTCTGCCGAGGTGATTGCAAAGAATATCCGGGTGACAGAGAAGCTAGACTTTATCTTTTCCAAAGGCAAATTGAGTCAGGATATGGATGCAGCAGAGCCGAAAATAAATGTGGCAAGGCAAATCGATCTCAAAAACGCACGTCATCCGCTGATGGATAAAGAGCTATGTGTGCCGCTTGATATTGAGCTTGGAACGCATGCCAATGGCATCATTATCACAGGTCCCAATACAGGGGGAAAAACAGTTGCCTTAAAAACCACGGCATTAAGCTGCCTGATGGCGCAAACCGGGCTTCATGTAACTTGTGAAGAAGCGGATATTTGTATGAATAGCGCTTTTTTGTGCGATATCGGAGATGGACAGAATCTGACGGAAAATTTATCTACTTTTTCGGCGCATATAAAAAATGTACTGGAAATTGTGGCGTCAGTGAACAAGGAAAGCCTGGTGATTATGGATGAGCTGGGATCTGGCACAGATCCAACGGAAGGCATGGGAATTGCCATTTCGATATTGGAAGAGCTGAGAAAGAGTGGTTGTCTGTTTCTGGCAACTACCCATTATCCTGAGGTCAAAGAGTACGCTTCGAGAACAGAGGACGTGATCAATGCCAGAATGGAATTTGACAGAGAATCCTTAAAGCCTACGTATCAGTTAAAAATGGGCGAGGCTGGAGAGAGCTGTGCGTTTTACATTGCAGAAAAATTAGGAATGCCTGCCAGAATGTTAAAGACCGCAGTTTGCGCATCTTATGGCAAAGAGGCTGCCGCAGCATATCAGTTCCAGGAGCAAACATTAACGCAGTATAAAGTAAAACAAAGTCAGGTTAAAAAGAGAAAGCCAGTGAGAACGTCGGCGAATCTTTCAAAAACGTATCAAATTGGAGACAGCGTCATGGTGCTTCCAGACAAAAAAATTGGAATTGTCTGTGAAGAAATAAATGAAAAGGGAGTGCTCAGAGTGCAGCTTCCTAATAAGAAAGTATGGATTAATCATAAACGTGTGAAACTTCATGTAGCTGCGAAAGAATTATATCCAGAGGATTATGATTTTTCGATTATCTTTGATACAGTAGAAAACAGAAAAGCAAGGCATGAGATGGAACGAAAGTATACCACTAAGGAGATATGGGCGGAAGAGGAGTAGATAAACAGATCCTTGTAAAAAGGACATACAGTCAATTGCTGTATGTCCTTTTGATTTACCAAACCTTTACAAACAAAAGAATACTTACTAAAATCCAGGGGTTATAATTTTATTAAAAGAAGTAAAAAACAGGAGGAACTTATGAAGAAAAAAATGTTAACCCTGGTTCTTACGGCTGGTCTGCTGACATCTATTTTTGCCGGGTGTCAAGAAACGCCGAAAGAAAGCATTGTAAAACAAAAGGGCGCCGCAAATATCAAAGAATATCAGAGTGAAGAAGACACCGAAAGCCCGCTGCGGCAGGTATTGGGGGCGCCAGAACATTATGCCAATCAGGCAACCTACGAGAATGGCTCCTTAGTAATTGATACGGACGCCGAGGTGATTCTTCCAGATGTGAATTTCATGAATACTTATACGGTGTCGGCGCAGGAAGCAGGTCAAGAGCTGATTGACACAGTATCACAGGCTTTTTTTGATGGCGCCACATTTTACAGCGGCTATACTTATAATGTCATGACTAAGCAAGATTATCAGAACGATATCACCGTTCTTAAGAAATATAAGGCTGAAGGAAATCTTGATCCTTACGAGCATGGCATAAATGAGGAGACAGGAGAATTGTTTTTTGATATTGACGAGGTGATTGCCAATGACGAACAAAGAATGCAGGATGCGCCAGAAGAGATCTCTAAAGAGGAGGTAAAGCCTTCGTTTGGCTTGGAATACTGGGAGGACAACGGTGGAGGAGAGAAACAAAAAGCCGTGGATACGGATGATTTTTTTGGCGTGGCAGAGACAAAAGAGGGCGTTTATGATTATCGAATTTCAAAAACATTGGCGCCAGATCTTACATTTAAAATTGATAAGAAGAGAGAGGATTTAAGAGATGGTAGAGAATTTGCCGACTGGCTGGAAGGGGAATATGGCATAAAGCGGCATGCGGATCAGGAAAGCGGAATTTCAGAAGAACAAGTGAAAAGTCTTCTCGATATCTCCCAGGAAGATGCCGAGAAGATCGCCAAAGAAAAGGTGGAGAAGCTGGGGTGGAATATGGATGTGCATGACTGGGACTATGCAATATTCTACCATGGAGAAAATGGCATTACAAAAGATAATGTGCTGGATACCGGTTATTTGTTTCATTTTGTGAGAATGGTGGATAAGGTTCCCATAACCTATACAGCCTCCTATGGCGGAGGATTGGAGGATATGGACAGCACGCTGAGTCCTTGGAGTTATGAGAGGTGTGATGTGATCGTGGGGGGGGACGGCATTCAAAAGGTTGAGATCTTTAATCCTTATCAATTGGGAGAAATTCAAACGGAGCATGTCAAGCTGATGGACTTTGAGAGCATCGTTAAAATATATGAGCAGATGATGGAAGTATCCAATGCCAATATCAGTGAGCAACAAGAAAAGAGGACTTATCATATCCGCAAAATTGTCCTTGGGTATACTAGGATATATAATCCCAACACAGATAACGACACAGGGCTTTTAGTTCCGGCGTGGGATTTTTTCGGAGCATTTGATTTTGAGGCAAAGGGTTATTCTGGGACGAACAATGGGGAGTATTCCACGCAGAGTCAGATGACGATTAATGCGATTGATGGAACGGTAATTGACCGGGAACTTGGATATTAGTAAAACAGGAGGGAAACATCATGAAATTTGCGGAAGCGGTCATGCAGACAGCGGCGGCAGTCCGATGGAATTTTTTAGGATTTTATAAAAATCCCAGAATTATGATTACATTTTTGTTTTCCTTTATCTTGTGTTTTTTCTTAAGTGACCGGGCTATGATGGCGGCAAATCACTTTGACGCTTCCATGCAGGCGTTAGAACCGTTTATTTGGACGTTTGGAGATGCTTCCTCAATCCTTCTATGTTCCCTGATGTTGATACTATTGTTTATTGATTTGCCTAAATTAAGCCCTTTTACTCCTTATATGCTGCTGCGCATGAAAAAGGGCAGATGGCTTTTGGCACAGTTTTTCTATATATTTCTGGCGACGGTTCTTTACTTATTATTTGTGCTTTTGGTTACCAGCCTGCTCTGTATGCAGAAAACGTATATCGGTAATTTATGGAGCAAGACGGCGGCTTTGCTTGCCTATTCTCAAATAGGAAAAGATCTTTCCGTTCCCTCTACAGTGAAAGTGATGCAGAGCACGACTCCGGTTTCCTGCAGCCTTCAGATGATGCTTTTGCTGATTTGCTATGCGTTGACGTTAAGCTTTTTGATGCTGCTGGTTCAGATGAGAAAAGGAAAAAAAGCTGCTGTTGCAGCAGGTTTGATTTACAGCTTGTTTGGATTTTTGCTGGAACCAAAAGTACTGGCACGACTGCTTCACAAGGAGGAACATGAAATGTTTCAGATGCGCAAGATTGCAGGCTGGATCAGTCCCTTGAATCATGCCACCTATGGAATGCATGATTTTGGATATGACGCGCTTCCTTCGATTCTGCAGTCTTGTCTGATATTTTTGTTGTTCTTGCTGGCGTTGGCAATTTTGTCTTTTTGCACGCTGAAAAACTATAATTTTACTTCCTTTACAGGAGATTTAGAATGAAAGAGTTGTTTAAGGAAAAAGGCTTGTGGACGGCGTCTTTGTTCTGTCTGGCTGCTATGGCGGCAAACTTGCCGTTGGATAACATGAAATTGCCTTTGGAAACTGGAAGTTTTCTAATTTTTTTTAGCGCATCGTTAGATACAAAGACGATATTATTTTTAATTCCAGCAGCGTCAGTGTTGCCAATGGGGGCAACCTATGTAAGAGAATTTTCCAGTGGATTTCTAAAATTATATTTAGTAAGGATCAGTCGTATGGAGTATGTCAAAAGAAAAATCATTGAGATCTATGCTGGGGGTTTTCTGGTGTTTTTCCTTTCAGGAATCGTCTGGTTTTGCTTGTGCTTTTTGTTCCTTTATCCATTGGAATTTACTGGAAACATTACCTGGAACATGGTTTGCAAAGCACTGTCTTTGCTGCTTCGCATTTCTCTCATAGGAGGGATCACGGCAGAATTGTCGGGGATTTTTGGGACATTGTTTCAGAATTATTATATGTCCTATGGGTTGCCATTTGTCAGTTTTTATATGCTGATCATTTTAAAGGAGCGGTTTTTAAAGGAACTATATGCGCTTTATCCGGCGGAGTGGATCAAATGCGAACAAGACTGGGGGGCAGACAAAATAGGAATTTGGATTTTTTTGGGAGTGTTTTCTGCAATATTGATGCTGCTCCATGGGCTTGTGCTGTATGCAAGACTGCAGGAAGTTTCATAAAGAGGTTTTTGCATGTTCTATCACAATTTTCAAAATGAGAGTGAATTGCTAAATGCTTGTGCAAGTATGGAGCTTGGATCAATGCTCGTAGCAATAAAAAGAAAGGCAAATAGGATGGAACCATATATTGAAGTAATGCATGTTACAAAAAAATTTAAAGAAGATACTGTGCTGCATGACATTCATGTTTCCATGGAGCGGGGGAAGGTCTATGGATTTTCCGGCAATAATGGTTCTGGGAAAACCGTTTTAATGAAATGTATCTGTGGCTTTCTTCCAGTGTCTGAGGGAAGCATTCGTGTGGCAGGAAAGGTAATTGGCAGGGAAATTGATTTTCCAGAGAGTGTCGGCGTGATTATTGAGATGCCTGGTTTTCTGTCAAATCTTACTGGTATGCGCAATCTTGAAATACTGGCCGGACTAAGGCGCAAGATTTCCAGGGAACAGATCCGTCATGCCATAGAAAAAACAGGATTGGATCCAGATTTAAAAAAATCAGTGTCGAAGTACTCTCTTGGCATGCGCCAGCGGCTGGGGATCGCACAGGCAATTATGGAGGATCCAGAATTTTTGATTTTGGATGAGCCTTTTAATGGGCTGGATAAACATGGGGTGGCAGAGATCCGGGCTTTGTTGCTGGATTTAAAAAGGCACGAAAAAACTATTATACTTGCCAGTCACAACAGCGAGGATATTCGGATTTTATGTGACGAGGTATACGAAATGGATGGAGGGAGGATGCGTCTGTTATGAGAGAGAAGATTTACCGGATGGCGCTGCTTTGGTTATTGTTGTTCTTGCTTTGTCCTGGCAAAGTGTCTGCACAGAATCGGATTTCTATCGACGCAAGTCATAAATATCAGGGCATGGGAGCCTCCTTTGCAAAGGGATATGAGCCTTATATTGAGAAAAATACTATGATTCTGACAGTGCCTTTTGTCTCAGAAGAGAGAATGAAAGCAAATCAGATCACTGTGGGGATTGATTTTGAGCGGCAAGAAAACAGTCCGTTTTATTTTAAAAATTATCAAAAAAAAGTGACATTGTCCAAGCAGGGGATTTACCTTTACCAATGCCGTTTAAAACTAAAAAAAGACCGCATCAATGGTCAATACCCACTGTATCTGTGGGTAGAAGGAAAGGCGGCTCAGAGTGAGGAGCCTGCATTTCGTCAGGAGTTTACAATTTATGTGGAAATCACAGATGGGATTGCTCCAAAATCTGGGGAGGAAGAAAATAAGAATGAGGAGAATTTTTACAGAGTGGAGCAAGAAGCAGGGGAGGACGGGAATGTTTTTAAGGAGGATGGTTCTTCTGACGCATTTTCAGAGGGGACGTCATCGGGGCAGTCTCAAAATACAGAAGGAAAGATCAGCCAGCCTAGGCTGATCGTGCGTGAGAATAGCCTTCAAGGTCAGTCTTTAGAAGCTGGAAGCAGTGTATTTTGGAAGCTATCTGTTCAAAACTGCAGCAGCCGTCATTCGGTGGAAAACATAAAAGTTACGCTAAGCTGTGACAGTCATGAACTGGTATTTGAAAGAACGGCGTGGTATTTTGAAAAAATTTCTGCAGGAAATGAGATGGAACTCTCACAAAATGTCACAGCTGCAAAGAAAGCGGACACAGAATATGTGCAGGTACAATTCCAGATTGAATATCAGGACGCAGAGGGGGAAAGCTATACTTGCACAGAGACCTTGAATCTATGGCTGCAGCAGCCGGAACATGCCAGGCTTGCCAGTTTATCTTTTCCGCAAAAGGTGTATGCTTCTGATACAGAACTTTTAACTTTTCAGGTTCAGAATACGGGTCTTGCGCCTGTCTACAATGCAAAGGTACTTTTTCAGGGAACGGGGCTTTTTGCGCAGCAAGAGCTGTTTCTTGGAACACTGGAGGGCGGAGCCTCTTTGCCAGGAGAGCTTCAAGTATTTGTGGGTACGCTTGATATGGACGCCCAGGGGACATTGATCGAGGGTGCTACTGAAAAATATGGAGACACGATAGGAACAGTGGTGTTTTCCTATGAGAATGCTCAAGGAGAGGTGACAGAGCAGACACAGGAAATCCACACTTTGATCGAGGAGCCGCAGATTGTGGAATTGAAAGTGGAAAAAGAGGTGCCAAAGACCAATCAATGGTGGATAACGATTGTGGCAGGAATCATGTTGTTGTTAATTCTGGTCATCATCTGGCTGTATTTACGCTTGAGATTCTATCAGAGAATGAGGCATTGAGGGGGGACTCTATGCAAAAACATAACATTTATAAAGACATCGTATTACTTGTAGCAGCATGTATTGCAGCAGCAGGAATTGTTAAAGGGATCCAGTTCTGGAATCAAGAACAAAGCGCCTATGAATTTACGATAATATCCCAGTCTGAGCTGACAGAATCTGTGGTGCATGAGCTTGGAAAAATAACAGGATTGTATCAATTTACGCCAGTATCAGAATGCAGTATCACCTTAAAGCTAGAAGAATATACGATGGAAAGCACTGTTAAGGGCGTTTCTTTTGACGATTTTCCTTTGAAATGGCGTTCTGAGCAGACAACATTTCGGATGGGGAATGCCCCAGTATTGTTTTTGGGGAAAGATGCTTTTCAGGAATTTACAGACATTCATGGCAATCCGCCTGGAAAGAGCCAGATTACAGAATGGATCAGCCATGCGAGCGAATTGAAAATTGTGTTGCTTGACCAGGAGAAACCGTTAGGAAGCGCAAGCATTTGTGGGATTTTGGAAGAGCCTGCCGCAGGAATTTATATGGACAGGGCTCAGATGGAAACTTTATATCAGGAACTTGCTAAAACAACTGCGGGATGTGTGAAGATTCAGGGATATGCGAATCTGAAGCGGGCGAAAGAGATTCTGATGGAGGCTGGATTTCAGGTGGAGGAGGCAGGACAGGAGAGTCAGTAACGGTTGTAAGAGAGCAATCATATGAAAATTGTTAAAATCATGATAAAAGAAAAGTCAATATATATTTATTGTATTACAATAAATATATATTGACTTTTTGTGTTTTTTCGTATATCATGGAAACAAATAAAAAGGAGGTGCATGATGACTCAGAAAAATTTAAGTACTTGGTTGAAAGGCATTTTATTGGGGATCGCAGTGTGTGGCACGATTCTTTGCGGGCTGCTGATTCCCCTGTTCGGAAAGGATTTGATAGAGCAGAATCCAGAATTTTCCCATTGGTATGTTCCCTGGCTGGCAGTTCTTTGGATTGCTGCAATTCCTTGTTATCTGGTTCTTTATAACAGTTGGAAGATAACCGCAAAGATTTCTAGAGATCAATCTTTTTGTATGGAAACCGCCGTTTATCTTAAAAGGATTTGTATATTATCCCTCATGGACAGTGGATATTTTTTTATCGCCAATATGACTCTTTTATTTTTGCTGAACATGAGTCACCCTGGTGTGATGCTGGCATCTTTAGTCGTAGATTTTGCCGGAGTAGCGGTGGCAGTGGTAGCAGCCGTATTATCGCATTTGGTACAAAAAGCTACAGAATTGCAGCAGCAACAGGAACTGACAATTTAAAGGCGGGGGGATAGTATGGCGATTATTATCAATATTGACGTGATTCTGGCAAAGAAAAAGATGAGCGTTACCGAGCTTTCTCAAAAGGTAGGTATCACCATGGCTAATATTTCGATTCTTAAAAATGGAAAGGCGAAAGCCATTAAAGTAGATACGCTGGACCGGATCTGCCGGGCGCTATCGTGTCAGCCAGGAGATATTTTAGAGTGGAGAGAAGAGGAGGCAGAAAGTGAGAGAATTTTTTAATTCTTTCACCCGCTGCCGCTTTGCTCATATGGGATAAAGAAGTAAAAGAAGTGTAAAAATTTTGCTGTTCCTTTTCGTCTGAATGCCGGACATGTCGGGGTTTATGCGCCGGGCAGTTCTACCTTGCCGAAAAAAGAATAACAGATTTGGATTTCAGTCTTCGGAGCATCCCTTGGCGTTTGTCTTTTGCCAACTTTCATTAACAGCATATCCCGCTTTGATAATAGGATTTTTCTTATCCTTGTACGCAATTGTCGTTTATATATGCGTTGCTAATATAAAAGCATATTGGCACAGTTTCAATTGAGATTATTGCTGTTTCTTGCTATTCCATGTGTGTGATAAAATGTCTTTTAATACTAACATAGCGTCTAAATCATTATAACCATATCTCATTTTCAGACTATCGAGTAATTCTTTATTTTGATTATATAATCGTCAACCTCAACTTTTTCCTGATAGGTTGTTAATACTGGATATTTTTTTATACGCTTGTCCAGTCGATTTTTTGTTCTATTTTTTCGTCTGTATTTTCGATAATCTGTTCAACCTGTTTTATATCTATGTCAAAATCTATCAATTCATCCATTGTCACATGATACAAATTTGATAAATGCTTTGATTGACATATATCTGGCAATGTTTCATTAAGCTCCCATTTGGAGATTGTCTGTTTGCTTACCCCTAACTTTTCAGCAACATCCTCCTGCGTTTTGATTTAATTAAATTATAAATGACATATAGGTCAAAATCTACTAATTAAAAATTGCAATTGCGCCCGTTTTCTTGACATTAAAAAATGAAAGAGAGGGCATTTACAGAAGCTGAAATTCATTGCAAACATATTAGAGTTATGCTATCATAAGGTAAAAGATAATTTTAAGGCTGGAGGCAGGTTTTTATGGAAACTGATAAGAAACAAAAGAAAAAAGTAGGGTTGACAGCGATAATTACATTGTTAATTTGTTTGGCAGATATTTACATTATTATACATATTCCTAAGAATTATGCAGTACTTTCAGCGGCAGGGCTGGCGACCATTATATTTTCTATCCTCGCTCTAAATAGTTGGTTTAAATGGAAAGAGTTAGAGACAGAACGCAGAGACGAACAGTACAGCGATATCATGAAAGCGGAAAAGGGTTCCTATGTAGTGATTCAGAAGAAAGTTCAGGATCTGGATGAGAAATTAAATTTTATTGGGCAGAAAATTATGCCTCTGGAGAAAGCGGCAGAGGTGAATCAGAAAAAAATATCTTCTATGTTGGACAGCATTATGGAAGATCAGAAAAAGGTTGCAAAGATTACCATCAGCCGGAGCAAAGAAAATGCGGATGCCTTAATGAATTCTAATGATAAGCTGATGACGCAAATGGAAGAATTTCGTAATTCTATTGAAAGTATGCAAAAACAGCTTCTTTCCCAGCAAGGAGAATTGTTTGATAAACAAATTCAGGAAAATAGCAAGAGCAAGGATGAGCTTTTGAACAAGATTCTGGAATTAAAAGCTGCTTTCGAAAAAGAAGCTGGTGATATTACGGAGAATATATTAAATTCCCGCCAGGCAATGGAAGAAACTTATACCAAGACGGCAGAGGCTGAGTCACATAATATAGAGTCCATTGTAGAGTCTGCATTGTCCAGAGAGCAGCATATGCATCAAGATACTGTTTCAGAATCGGGATACAAGGCAGAAAAAGAGCCATCAGAGCTCAAAGAAAGACTTGAAATAGAGGAAAGCGAAGAACTTACACAAGAATCAGAAGAGTCATCGGAGCTCAATGAGAATCTTGGAATAGAGGAAAGCGAAGAACTTACACAAGAATCAGAAGAGCCATCAGAGCTCAATGAGAATCTTGGAATAGAGGAAAGCGAAGAAATCATACAAGAATCAGAAGAGCCATCAGAGTTTGAAGATAAACTAGAAATAGGAGAAATTGAAGAACTTATACAAGAATCAGAAGAGTCATCAGAGCTCAATGAGAATCTTCAAACAGCAGTAGGCGAGGAGTGGATTCAAGAATCAGAAGAAGTTCCTGAGGATCAAGATTCTATGGAACAATCCACAGAGTCCGAAGAGTCAAAAGAAGCGTTAACAGAGCAACGTCCAGAGATGGAGGCGTTATTAGAAGAGCAGCCCACAGAGTCCGAAGAGCCTAGATTAACCGCAGAAGAACAGCTTGCGAAGATGCAGGAACAGGCATTAACTACAGAAGAGCAGCTTGCAGATATTTTGCAGTCAGAAGCGTTATCAGCAGAGCAGCCGAGACAGTTGTCACAGCAAGAACAATTGTCCCAAAGCCAGTTATCAGAATTGCAAGGGACAGAAGAGGCATTAGAAGAGCAGCTCGCAGAGTCCGAAGATCTGAAGTTAACAACAGAAGAACAGCCTACAGAGGATGAAGAAGCAAAAATAATAGTAGAAGAGCGGCTTTCGGAGAACGAAGAACCGAGAGTAATTGTAGAAGAACAGCCTACAGAGATAGAAGAGCCGCAATTAACAACAGAAGAGCAGCTTGCCAGGATGCAAGAAATAAGATCAAAAGAAACTGTAAAACGGGCTTCACAGTCGGAAGAATTAAGATTAGAAGAGCAGCTTGCGCATATTTTACAATCAGAAGCGCTATTAGAAAAGCCTGTAGAACAGATGTCGCAGCCACAAGAATTGTCACATGGCGATTCCACAGAACTCAAAGATTTTAAAGAGATAGAAGAAAAACAGCCCATAGAGACGGAAGAACCAGAAATAGCAGAAGAAAAACAGTTCAAAGAGGTGGAGGAACCGCAAGTAACGATAGAAGAACAGCCCGCAGAGCTGGAAGAACCGCAAGCAACGATAGAGGAACAGCCCGCAGAGCTGGAAGAACCAAAAATTAGCGTGGAAGAACAGCCCGCAGAGCTGGAAGAACCGCAAGTAGCGGTAGAAGAACAGCCTGAACAGCTGGAAGAACCGAGAAGAACCGTGGAAGGACAGCCCGAAGAGTTGAAAGAATCGATAGGACAGTCAAAATTACTGTTAGAAGAAAAGGAGCTCCAAAATAGGAATTCAGCCAAAGAGGAACAGCCTTTAAAGAAAGAGGAGTCCAGTCAGTCAGCAGTTCAAGAAACTAAGATGCCAGCTTCCGCTCCCATAAAGAAAAGTTCTGAGTATATCATGAATCCAGAAGACATTGCAGCGCTGATTGCGAATACAGAATCTGAGATTCTTCCAGAGACTACGGAAAAATTTGAGATAGGGGAGAAACCGCCATTGCCAGATATGTCAGATCCGAATCGTCCCATGGGCCCAGAAGATATTGCGGCATTGATTGCAAATTTGTAAAGATTACTTTAGGAATAAGAGATTTTTGTAGAGGCTGTAGCACTAATATATTCAATTGGTCAAAAACTTTAGCCTCTTATGCGGCAAAGACAGAATGCACAAAAGCAATCTGGGAAGTTTGCTTCCCAGATAGCTTTTGTGCATTTTGTTTGCATTGCAATGTAAGCCTTTTGAACAAATTTATGTTAGGGCGACAGCTTCTTTTATTCTATGAAAAAAGATCTTTTGACGTTAAATTGTAAAAGAATTTTTCTTATAGGAAATAATATGCGCAGGGTTTGCCCCAGCGTAGCAAGGGTACTCGCACAAGCGGAAAATATTACTATGCAATCGTCCTTGGCGCAGCAAAGTGTGCAATCCTCTTAAGAATGAGGGAGCGGGGGAGTTGAAGCAGGCTTGCCCGCTTTGTTATTTGTTAAGAAACTTTCTAGTGTACTGACACATTTATATTCAGGCAAGCCTCCTTGCCCGATTGCCCATCAGACTGCGTTGTCATCAGTCAACGATGCCACCGCATCGCCTCCTTCTTCCGTCTTGCTGATGAACAATCGTTCTGCAGAGTTTCGCCAGATATAAATGTGTCAGTACACTAGTCAATCCAATAAGAAAAGGATTATAAAACTATTTTTTAGTATTCTAAATTTATTTTATACATATAATAAGGTAAAAAGGAACTATATATGAAGCGCAAAAAGACCATGAAGCAAAAATTGGCGGAAGTTAGTTATAAAAGGCCAAAATTGGAGAAGAAGTTAAATTTGATCGAAAAATCTTTTCAGGAAGTAAAGAAGATGTTAAATGAAAATACATGAAATGGTTAAACAAAAAGAACCCATCATGAGAGCGCATCTTCACAACAAGTTCTTGAAGTGCGCCTCCAGGGGTTCGAACCCTGGACACCCTGATTAAGAGTCAGGTGCTCTACCAACTGAGCTAGAGGCGCATGTCTTATTCCTTAAGACAAAAGTTATTATATAATAAAACTTTAAGAAATGCAAGAACTTTTTAAAAGTTTTTTAAAGTTTTTTTTGGAAAATAAGAAATAGTTATTTATACATCAATTGATTTGCAGATCCTTGACAGATGAATCGGAAAAGAGTAGAATTGTACTAACCTAATAATACAGATAAACGAAAAAAGGAGAAGCCTATGAAGAAAGCAGGAAAAAGAATACTGATAACCATTGCTTTGTTGTTGATTGCTTTTGTATATTATTATGTTACGATTCCGGCAATAAATATTCATTCCGTGGGTACCTGGTGGTTTTTAATCGGAGGGATTGCCGCAATAAGTATTTTGTCGATGGTTCGCAGAATTTTTGAGGAACATCAAACCGTGGAAATCAAAAAGGGTGGCATCAATTTAGATGTCAAAGCCGGACTGGTGACAAAGGCGGGGTTGTGCATTGCCGCTATTTTGTTGGTGGTGTTGGCAATCGGGGCACTTTTATCATCTCCGATTATTAATGCCAAAAAGTATCAAAAATTAATGGATGTGCAGGAACGTGACTTTGCAAAGGATATTTCACAGGTAGATTACAATACGATTCCTATTTTAGACAAAGACTCGGCAGCATTGTTGGGAAACCGAAAGATGGGCAGCATGGTAGATATGGTTTCGCAATTTGAGGTCTCTGGGGATTATAGCCAAATTAATGTCAATAATAAGCCTGTCCGGGTGACGCCGCTTGTTTATGCTAGCCCTATCAAATGGCTGACGAATCAGAGCAAGGGAATTCCGGCATATATCAAAATTGACATGGCTACGCAGGATACGGAGTGCGTCAAGCTCGAGCAGGGGATTAAATATTCCAAAGCAGAATATTTAAACCGCAACATATACAGACATCTGCGTTTTCGTTATCCCACCTATATTTTTACAGATCAGATTTTCTTTGAAATTGACGAACAAGGGACTCCGTTCTGGATTTGTCCTGTGAAGAAATTCAATGTAGGATTGTTTGGAGGAGAGACCATAGGACGGGTAGTGATTTGCAATGCTGTGAATGGAGAATGTACGGATTATGAGATTCAGGATGTGCCCCAATGGGTAGATAAGGTGTATCAAGCAGAATTGCTGATGAATCTCTATGATTACAGCGGTACGTTAAAACATGGATTTTTTAACAGCATCTTAGGGCAAAAAGATTGTCTTAAGACGACAAACGGATATAATTATATCGCTTTGGAGGATGATGTGTGGGTATACTCTGGCGTGACAAGCGTCAGCGGAGACCAATCGAACGTGGGCTTCGTATTGATGAATCAAAGGACGATGGAGACTCGTTTCTATAAGATAGAGGGTGCTACGGAAGAGTCTGCCATGTCTTCGGCAGAAGGTCAGGTGCAGAATCTTGGGTATCAGGCGACATTCCCGCTATTGCTCAATATTTCTGGTGAGCCGACATACTTTATGGCATTAAAAGACGATGCAGGCCTGGTGAAAATGTATGGAATGGTCAATATTCAGAAGTATCAGTGGGTGGCGACAGGAGATACGATCCGGGAATGTGAAAAAGCCTATAGTAAGCTGCTGAAAAATAATGGCATAACCAGTCCGGTTGATCAGGAACATAAGACTGTCACAGGAAAAATCAAAAATCTTTTCCCGGTAAATATAGAATCAAATACCCATATTTACTTTGCACTGGAGGGGAAAGAGGAAATTTTTGACGTAGATATGACAAACACAGATCTTTTGGAGATTGTAAAATATCAGTCAGGAGATACCATTGAAATCACTTATAGTGATGAAGATGAGCCGGCTCGAGTAATAGAAATTAAATAACAAGACAAGAGATAAATAAAGCTGTCGCAATTAGAACGCAGAGTGCATTCCTGTACTAGTTTCTATTTGCGGCAGCTTTTTACAGTGTCAGGCGTTGATGCATGAAAGATTGCCCTGTGGCGGAGAAGAAAAATGTCGCTAAAGCAAGCTGCCATAGGCCTTTTTTGTCATCTGGAGGCAATTAGTTTATGAATTGGGTTTCCCATAGCAGAAAACCGCTCTTCATATTCGGTCATTACATTGCCTTCGTTCATAAGCGGATCATGATGGAGATTTCTGGTAAATCCATCGAGGCGCCAGCCAGCTTCCTTTACTTCTTCTAAGGAAAAGTCAAACAGGGAGGAATTGTCTGTTTTGAATTCCACTCTGCCGTCTGTTTTTAAAATATGATCATAGCGTCTAAAAAACTCACGAGAGGTCAGACGACGTTTGGCATGCCGGTCTTTGGGCCATGGATCGGAAAAATTGAGATAGATCCGATCTACTTCATGTTCGCCGAACATCTCGCAGATCGTTTCTGCATCCATGCGGATAAAACGAATGTTTTCAAGGGGAGTTTCTTCCATTTTCTGAAGTCCCCGCACCAGAACGCTGGAATATTTTTCAATTCCTACATAATTGATATCTGGATTTTGCCTCGCAAGCTCTAGGATGAATCTTCCTTTTCCCATCCCAATTTCAATCTGTATGGGATGGTCATTTTTAAAAATATCGTGCCATTTTCCTTTTGGGTGGCATTCCTCCGGAATGCACCAGGGATTTTCGGCGATGGCTTCACGGGAACCTGGAATATTTCTTAATCTCATAAATATGTTTTGCTCCTTTAGACATGATTTACAATGAATTTTAACCAAAAGGTTGAAAATGCAGAGTCAATTGGCATTCTGCTCATATTTTACAACAGCGTTGTAAGGAAAACAAGAAAGAAATGTAAAAAGAACGTTTATAGGAAAGTTGCGTTGCTTCTTTGGATATGATATACTATAGAAAATGTAATAATTTTGTAAAGATTTAGATAACAGTTTGTTACAAAAGCAAAGGAAGAATAGGAACATAAAGGAGAAAATTTCATGAAGAACAAAAAGAGATGGAAAAGCCTGATGCTTGGAATAGTTTGTTTATTTCAGATTCAGGTTATTCCGGTTCAGGCAGAGAAATACTGGCCGGAAGGTCCTCAGATTGCAGGGGATTCAGCGGTTGTTATGGAGGCATCTACCGGGACAGTGCTCTTTGAGAAAAATTCTCATGATCATTGTTATCCGGCAAGTATAACCAAAATAATGACAAGCTTGCTAGCTGTAAAAAACTCTGGAATGGAAGAGGAAGTGACGTTTTCGAAAGAAGCTGTGTACAACACGGAAGGTTCGGGAATATCCCGTGACGTGGGAGAAGTAATGACAATGCGCAACTGCCTCTATGGCTTGATGTTGGAATCGGCAAATGAATGCGGCTACGCTATTGCAGAGCATACAGGGGGTAATTATGATAACTTTATTAATATGATGAACGAAGAGGCCGACAGGCTGGGTTGTAAAGACACGAACTTTAATAACCCGCATGGGCTGCCGGATGAGGATCATTGGACTTGTGCTTATGACATGGCATTAATTTCCAGAGAGGCGTTAAAAAATGACTTGTTCCGCATGATTGTAAACACCAGGCGTTACAGCATTCCTCCTACCAACAAGCATCAGGAGGAAACATACCTCTCCAATCATCATAAAATGAGGAATAATTACAAAGGGGACGAGCAGTATCTCTATGAATATTGTATCGGCGGCAAGACGGGCTATACCAGCGTAGCCGGAAGCACGCTGGTGACGTTTGCCGAGAAAGATGGCATGACATTGATCTGCGTGGTAATGCGTGAAATGTCGCCAAACCATTACACAGATACCAGGTCGCTACTTGATTACTGCTTTGAAAATTATCAAATCTGGAATATTGCTGAAAATGAAAAGGGTTTTGAAAAAAATATTTCTGATAATAAGATTTTTGGGGACGAGGACTCTTTTACAAAATTAAATGAAGAAGGATATATCGTTCTTCCGAAAGCTGTGGCATTTGAGGATGCGGTACCTAAAATTAAGAAATCCAAAAGAAACGGTAATTTGATCGGACGCATCGAATATAAATATGGAAAGCGCAAAGTTGGCGGAACTGATATTGAATTTACGGATGCCAAAGTCACAGAATTTAAATTTAAAGACGAGATGGAAGAGACAGCAGAACCGCAGAAAAAAGTTGTCACAATTAATATAAAGTATATCGTGATAGGAATTGTGGCAGTGGTTGGATTGATAGGATTGGGATTTGGAGTTTATCTTCTGGCAGATAATTTTTATTTGATTCGTTATAAGATTTCCAGCAGAAGACAGATGAGGAGCGGCTTAAAGGAGATTAAGGTGAGAAGACGGCGCCGCAGGAGATAGGATAAACATACGGCTTTCATAGGAAGATGCGGGATTTTGTATTTTCGAAAGAAAAACATCCCGCATCTTTTCTGACAGATGAGCCAAAAAATAAATTTGCAGTGCCTTACGATTCTTTATGTCCCAATGTGAGAGATCACTTTGCGATTGATTTTCCAGAGGAAGTAGCTGCTCATTGCCAGAGACATAAGCTCTGCAATCGGAAATGACCACCAGATATTACGGACATTTCCAGTTAGGGAGAGGAGGTACGCGACCGGAAGAAGGACAACTAACTGTCTGGCGATGGACACGATCATGCTGTAAACGCCATTTCCCAATGCCTGGAAAGCGCTTCCTACTACGATGCAGTAGCCTGCAAACAGGAAGCTGAGGCAGATAATCCGAAGCGCTGGGACTCCGACGGATATTAAATCAGGGGTGGCGTTAAACATGCTTAAAAGCTGGGCGGGGAATAATTCCATAATCACCAGCCCTACCAGCATGATGCCTATGGCGAAGTAGATGCTGGATTTAATCGTTTTGACAACTCTGTCCCGTTTGCCCGCGCCAAAATTGTATGCGATGATCGGTACCATTCCGTTATTTAACCCGAAAACCGGCATAAAGATAAAGCTTTGAAGCTTGAAATATAGGCCGAACACTGTTTGGGCAATCCCGTAAGCAGAAAGAATCAAGTTCATGCCATAAGTCATCACCGATCCAATAGCTTGAACCACGATAGAAGGCGCGCCCACAGCGTAGATTTGACCGATTAAGCGTAAATTCGGACGTAACGCATGAGGTGTCAGCCGTACTTCGTCATTGTACTTTTGATTCAGAATAATAGACAGTAATGCGGCAATGATCTGCCCGGTTACAGTGGCTATGGCAGCTCCGGCAGCTTCTAGCCTGGGGAATCCGAACAAGCCGAAAATCAGGATTGGATCCAGAATAATATTGATAATGGCTCCAACGCCCTGGGTAATCATCGTAAAAATTGTTTTCCCGGTGGACTGCAGCAATCGTTCAAAACAAATTTGCAGAAAGATTCCAAAAGAAAATACAGTACAAACGGTAAGGTAAGACACGCCGTAATTTCGTACCTGTTCCACATCTGTCTGACTGTAAATAAAAGGTTTCGCTGCAACTGCTCCGGCAATGGCGGAGACGGCATAACATAGGACAGATATCAATACGCCATTTCCAGCCACCTTATTTGCTTTGTCAAATTCTTTTTCCCCGAGAGTTCTTGATAGCAGCGCATTGATACCAACTGCAGTTCCAACCGCCACGGCGATCATCAATGTCTGCGCTGGAAATGCCAGGGATACGGCACGGACTGCATATTCTCCTACTTGTGCCACAAAGATACTGTCTACGATGTTGTATAGCGCCTGAACCAGCATGGAAATCATCATAGGCAGAGACATGCCGATTAGTAATTTTCCTATGGGCATAACACCCATTTTGTTCTCATGTGTTTCCATTCTATTTCTCCATTGCTTCTATATTAATATGTTTGAAAGTTACAAGTTACTATTTTACATGAAAATAAATTATTTGTAAAGTTTTTCATAAAATATGAGTATAATGAAAGTAAACGTTTAGTAATAGCCGATAGCAGGAGCGAATCATGTTTGCATGAATAAAATTGACAGGAATTTATATTAGGAATATAATAAAAAATCATGGAAAAGATCAAAAGGGATGGATTAGGAAAGATGATCTTTGATTTTAGATTTGCAAAAGAGAGATGATACAAAACCAAATGGGAGCGTGCTGTAAATGGAAAGTGTAAAAAGAGTGAAGAATTCAGAACAGATACCATCTATTTACCTTGTATCAATATTAGCAGCGGAAAAAATATTGAAAAAAATGCAGTCATTTTTAAAAAGTGAGAAAATACTATTAAAGAATGATAATTTTTTTGAAATTAATAAGAAGCAGAAGATATTGGTCCGTAAGATGGAGTTTTTTGTTCCAGAACACAAGATAGAAGATACCATAGCAAATTTAGAGAATATATTTTCTTCCAATCAAAAGGAGAAATTGCAAGGCGAAAATATGGATTTAAAAGAGATTAAGATTTCTCACTGCAAAAGCCAGGAATGGTTTTTGGATCGCAAGGAAATGCCTGTCAGCGTCTTTTTGAATATAAGAAACGATCAGTTTCATTTTCCTTTTGAGTTAAAATTGATACCATGTTCGAAGCAAGATATGTTTTCCGTGGAAAAGATCCGCCGGGGAATGTATGATCAGCAGCCTTTTGTGTATTATACATTTCCTTCGGAACAATATCTGGCGTTGGCATTTTATGTTATCTTAAACGAACTAGAGCTATTAAGAGATTTATCCTGGTATAAAGATATCTATGAAATGCTTCAGAAAGAATATCTGGAAGGCAGGAAATTGTGGGAGGGACTGCATCGGCTGATGATGGAATCTCCGATTCCATCCCCAATGAAGCGACTTGAGATTTTGCAAGGCTATCAGAATTATGGATATATGAGAAAACGCTGGAACAGGCAAGGAAGGTGCAGGCAGGAGCCATATCCTCCCTGGGCGCAAGTCATAGAGCTTTTAACAGCTTGCATAACCCCAGTGTTTGAAGCAATATTAAGAGATGAAATTTATTTGGCAGAGTGGATGCCGCAGTTTGGAAGGTATTTTGATTAGGAGGAGAAGATTATGACAAAGGCGATTAATGACGTCTTAAAACAGTTGGACGACCTGGTATGGGGGATTCCTCTGATTGTGCTTATTTTAGCAGTAGGGATTTTTATGACGATTCGTCTGCGGGGATTGCAAGTGAGACGGTTTTCTTTAGCGCTCCGCAATTTGTTTGCAAATGAGAAAAAGGGCGAGCATGGGGAAATGTCCAGCTTTGCCGCACTGTGCACGGCGCTGTCTGCGACCATTGGAACAGGAAATATCGTGGGCGTGGCAACTGCGCTGGTGGCAGGGGGACCAGGCGCCTTGTTTTGGATGGTGGTTGCAGCGATTGTAGGTACCGTTACAAAGTATGCGGAATGCCTGCTGGCGATTAAGTATCGAGTCGTGGCTGAAGATGGACATATCGTGGGGGGACCTTTTTATTATATCGAACGGGGGATGGGAAAAAATTTCCGATGGCTTGGGAAGCTATTTGCTATCTTTGGAATTGGCGCCGGGCTTTTGGGGATCGGGACATTTACCCAGATTAATGGGATAACCAGCGCGGTCAACAGTTTCTTTGATCCCGAAAATCAATGGTGTTTGCAGTTGTTTGAAAGAGAGTATTCTTGGAGCGTTATCATAGCGGGGCTGTTGCTGACTCTTTGTGTCGCTCTCGTATTAATTGGAGGAATTAAGCGTATTTCCAATGTGGCACAGGTAATTGTGCCATTTATGGCAGGAACTTATATCGTTTCGGCTTTCTTGATTTTAATGTTTCATATTTCTGAAATTCCGGCGGCATTTGTCACAATCTTTCAAAGCGCCTTTGGACTGAGAGCGGCAGCGGGAGGAGCTTTGGGGGCTATGCTGGCGGCAATGCAAAAAGGCGTTGCCAGAGGAATTTTCTCTAATGAGGCCGGACTAGGAAGCGCTCCGATTGCAGCAGCGGCAGTACAGACGGACGAGCCGGCGGCACAGGGACTGGTATCTATGCTGGGCACGGTGATCGATACCGTGATTATCTGCACAATGACAGGGCTTACCATAGTGATTACCGGGAGCTGGGACGTAGGGCTGGACGGCGTGGATGTAACTACTCGTGCATTTCAGATAGGACTGCCTTTCCAACCTCAGGTTTCTTCATTTATCCTCATGGTTTGCCTGGTATTTTTCGCATTTACCACGATCCTGGGATGGAATTATTATAGTGAGAAATGTTTGGAATATCTGATTGGCAGCCGCCCTGGGGTGCTCAAGGCATACCAGTGGCTTTACATACTTTGCGTCTTTATTGGACCTTTCATGACAGTTTCCGCTGTGTGGACGCTTGCGGACATTTTTAATGGATTGATGGCAATTCCCAACTTGATTGCTATTGTGGCGCTCAGTGGAGTGGTAGTGGCGGAGACTAAGAAGTATCTGCACAAAGTTGACAGCGGGCTTTTAAAGTAAGCGGCGTTTGATATTGCTAAAGGCGCAGAAATGCGCTGCGCCATTTAGCCGCCAAGTAAAGCGGTGTTACATAAGTTGGGCAAGAATTACGCTTGCCACGGTGCCTGCCAAAGTGGTAAGCAGCGCTCCAGGCAAGGTATAACGGGTTTTTTGAACTTTTGCGGTCATAAAGTAAATACTCATGGTATAGAAAATGGTTTCGGTGCAGCTCATCATAATAGAAGTAATCGTTCCATAGTAAGAGTCTGGTCCAAATTCCTTAAAAATGTCCAAGACAAGCCCTGTGGCAGCGGAGGAAGAGAACATTTTTACTATGGAAACGGGTACCAATTCTGCTGGGAACCGCAGTGGTTCGGTTATGACGCCTAATATCGAGGAGAGAAGATCTAAAAAACCCGATGCACGCAAAACTCCGACCCCTACCATCAGCCCGATTAAGGTAGGCATGATTCCGATAACAGTATGTAATCCATCTTTGGCGCCTTTGATAAAGTCGTCATAGACGTCATGGTGGGTGATCATTCCGTAGCCTACGATGGAAAAAATTAGAATAGGTATGATCGCATCTGAGAGAAAAAGGAGGAGATTCATAGGCGTCCTCCTTTTTTCTTGTATGTATGATTAGAATTTTCTGGCATACAGGACATTGCCTTGGCAAAAATCACGCCCACGAGGGTTGAGATGAAAGTTGCGATCATCGCAGGTCCCAGGATGGCCGTGGGATTTGCGGAGCCATATTGACTGCGGTAGGCAATCATGTTAACAGGGATCAATTGGAAAGAAGATACGTTTAGTATCAAAAACGTGCACATCTCCCGGCTTGCCACTTTGTGGTGATGGTTGAGTTCTCGCATGGATTCCATTGCTTTTAAGCCTGCGGGGGTTGCTGCCCATCCCAGTCCGAACATGTTGGCAATCAAGTTAGTGGAAATATACTCGTTTGCCTTATGATTTTTTGGAATATTGGGAAACATAAAGCGAAGGAGGGGATTCAAAAATTTTGCAGCCCCAGTAATAATTCCACAGTTTTCTGCAATGCGCATCAGTCCGACCCAGAGTGACATGACGCCGAGCATCGTAACGCATAATGTTACCGCTTCCTTGGAAGAATCAAGGGCAGCGCTGGTCACTGCTGAGAGATTTCCAGTAAGGGCGGCGTAAATAATGCCGATGACAATCATAAAGCCCCATAAGTAATTCAGCATAGCATCACTACTCCAAAAGTTACAGTTGTTTTATTCTATGTAAATTTGGAAAAAGTGTGACAGTTAATTATTTTTATGTTATACTTACCGTATATCTGTGGAAAACATTCAGCTAGGAGGTATTCTTGTGGATAATTACAATACCATTAACGACGTTTTAGTAAAGCTGTTTAATGAAATTATGGATATTGAGGAAAAAGCCATCATAACGGAAGAATTCAAGGATATTTCCAATACTGATATGCATATTATAGAAGCGATTGGCAAGAATCAGTCTAAGAATATGTCCACAGTGGCAAAAGCTCTGTCGGTGACAGTGGGCACGTTAACCATTGCAATCAATAATCTGGTGAAGAAAGGTTATGTAAACCGGATACGCAGTGAAGAGGACCGCCGGGTGGTCTTAATTTCATTGTCGCCAAAAGGAGAACATGCCTTTGACCATCATGAGAAGTTTCACGACGAGATGATTAAGGCAACTTTGGCAGATTTAGATCAGGAACAGACAATGGTGTTGATAAAGGCATTGAAAAATTTAAGTAAATTTTTCAGGGAGTATGGTAAGGAAGATTAAGGGGAAAATCTTTAAGTAAAAGATGGGGCAAAGTTGAGAAGGTAAGAGTGAAAGAATTTTTTTATTGTTTCACTAACTGCCAGTTTGTGCGACAAGGCACGGAATGGAGGTAAAATGAAGAAAAAGCTTGTAGTTTTAGCATGTATGTTATCTGTATTTGCTATTGGAGGGGGAACCGTGTATGCAGCGGCTTCCGGCGGGCAGCTGCAGGGACAGGAGGCGGCATTTTATTATGCCGGCAGCCATCACAATCAATGTTTTTATAATCTAGGCGTAGAAACTGCTAATAGAAACCTATGTTTAAATTATGATTGGAATCATTGCCAGGGCAATGGCGCCGGTGTTTCTAGCACGGGATATATTTACCCTTCTTCTCCTATCCAGGAAGTAGCGGCAACAGATACGGCAGTTAATCAGACAGTTGACGTAGCTGAGACGGCTGCATATACGACTCCGTACTGCGGGACATGCGGCGGTTACCATGACGGAGCCTGCCCGACTCCGTATTGCGGGACATGTGGCGGTTATCATGACGGAGCCTGCCCGAGCCTGAATTGCGGGACATGCGGCGGCTATCATGATGGAGCTTGTCCAAGCCTTGGATATTCTGGCGGCGGTCATCATGGCGGCGGTCATCATGGCGGTAGACATCATTAATTTTTAGTTATTAAGAACGGCTTTCGCATTTGTGCGAAAGCCGTTTTTTGGCATCAATTATGTGTTTACACGGAAATATGCAGCACAATGGTAGCTATTTTAAAGTACAAAAGAGTAGAACAGATATCGACGATGGTGGAGATCAATGGAGCTGCCATAAGCGCTGGATCAAGGCCGATATGTTCTGCTGCCAAAGGCAGCGTACAACCGATAAATTTAGATAAGATGATCACGGCGATCAAGGAAAGTCCGATAATCGCAGCCATTTGGATATCGCCATATTGAATGTAAATGCGCAGCCCGTTTACAATGGCAAGGGTCACGCTTACCAAGATTGCTACTCGGAATTCCTTAAAGATAACCCGGAATATGTCTTTGAATTTAATTTCATCTAGAGAGAGTCCGCGGATCATCAATGTCGAGCTTTGGGAACCGCAGTTTCCTCCAGTTCCAGTGAGCATTGGGATAAAGGAAACCAAAAGCGGATATAATTTAAACGATTCCTGATAATGGGTAATGATGGATCCGCTGACTGTGGCAGAAAGCATCAAAAACAACAGCCATCCAATACGGCTTTTGGCATGCGAAAAAACGGAAGTGTTGAAGTAGTTATCTTCTGTGGGCGTCATAGCAGCCATCTTAGTAATATCCTCGGTGTTTTCCTCCTGCATGACGTCCATGGCGTCGTCAAATGTGACAATGCCCACCAGGCGTTCCTCACGGTCCACGACTGGAATGGCAAGGAAATCATATTTATTAAAGACTTTTGCAACTTCTTCCTTATCTTCATGGGTGTCTACATGGATGACATTGGTTTCCATGATCTCTTCAATCTGCATGGAGTCATTTGCCATCAGCAGATCCTTGACAGACACCATGCCGATTAGCTTGCGGTTTTCTGTGACATAGCAAGTATAGATGGTCTCTTTATCTACGGCGGTTCGCCGGATCCGGCTGATCGCAGCCCCCACTGTCATTTCCTTTTTGATATTGACATACTCAATGGTCATGATGCTTCCGGCGCTGTCTTTAGGATAATTCAATATCTGATTGATCATTTTCCGTGTTTCTTCGTCGGTGTTCCTCAGAATACGGGCGACAACGTTTGCAGGCATTTCTTCAATCATGTCTACGGTATCGTCCAGGAATATGTCGTCCATCACCTGCCGTAATTCCCGGTCTGTAAGGGTGTTAATCAGGGTTTTTTGCATGTCACGGCTAATGTAAGAAAAGGTCTCTGCAGCCTCCTCCTTGGGAAGAAGGCGGTACATCAGGGGGATTTCCTTTTCATCAATCTCATCAAATAAAAGAGCGATGTCGGCAGCGTTCAAATTGCTAAGCATCTGCCTTAACAGGGAATATTTTCGTTCTGAAAGCAGCCCTTCCGCCAGTTCCTGGATCTCTTCAATCTCCATATCAACAAAATCGATCTCGTTTAGATTGATGTTATCAAAATTTCCCATGGCAATCCCTCCTTGTATATAGTGTTCAACATTTATCATTTTAACATACCTAAGCAGAAAATCCAATGAATTTTATAGCGCATCAAAGCCTGATGGTCTAAGTAAGCAGCCATTTTCATAGATATAGAGAGAACATACAAAGAGGCGAGAGTATGTATTATGAAAAAACATTTAATTAAGCGGCTTTCGATTTTGCTTTCCTTGATTCTGTGTATTGAGGCAGGATGTGCAGGAACTGTGGGAAATGAGCATACACAGCAGGCATTTGCGGAATATACGGATCAAATTTTTCGTTCTGAGGTGGCGGCGAGCACACTAAATATGCATTATACGTTGGCACATCCAGAAAACTATGGGATTTCCCAATATCATGTTACATATGGAACGATTTCTGAAAATACGGCGGAAGAATCTTCCGTCCTCCTGGAAAATTGGAGAAAGAAGCTCGAGGGCTTTAAGAAGAAAGAATTGACCGTTTCGCAGCAAATGACCTATGATATCATGATAGATTATATTGAAAAAGAGCTTTCGGCTCTGGGTACGGACGATCTCGGGGAGATTCTGCGTCCCAGCACAGGATTCCAGTCCCAGCTTCCGGTACTGCTGGCAGAGTATGTATTTTATGATGAACAGGATATTCAGGACTATCTAAAGCTAATTGCATGTACGCCTGATTTCTTCAGGGACATTATGGAAGCAGAAAAAAGGAAGTCAGCCAGAGGGTTGTTTATGGCGGATTTTGCCGTGGACGATATTGTCAACCAGTGCAATAATTTTACACAGTATCCAGAAAATAATTATCTGTTATCCACATTTGACAGCCGAGTGGAGGAATTGGCGGACCAATTGACGCCAGAGCAGAGAGAAGCTTATAAGGCGCAAAACCGTCAGCTAGTGTTGGAACAGTTAATTCCCGCTTATCAAGTCCTTGCCCAGGAGATGTCTTTGCTAAAAGGGACAGGAAAGAACAGCGGCGGTCTTTGTGGTCTGAAAGGCGGAAAAGAATATTATCGTTATCTAGTGATGGATGTGACAGGATCGGATCTTACCGTGGAGGAAATGCAGCAGCAGACAGAAGAGAAGCGGGAACAGGATTTGAAGGATTTGACCAAGCTGGCTGCAAAAAATCCAGATATCAGTGAAAAGTGCATCAATTATCAGCTTCCAACAGAGGAGCCAGAATTGATTTTAGAGGACTTACAGGAAAAAATGCGAGAGGATTTTCCGGATGCTCCACAGGTAGGATATGCGGTAAAATCAGTGCATCCCTCGCTGGAAGAATATACAGCGCCAGCATTTTACCTGACGCCCCCGATAGATGACATTTCACAAAACTGTATCTACATCAATCAGTCAAAGGGGGATAAAAAGTTAAAGCTTTATACGACTCTTGCACATGAAGGCTTTCCTGGACATCTGTACCAGAATGTGATGGAGCGTAGCAGTGGCCTTACGACGATTCGCAGCTTGTTTGGCAGTAGCGGATATGCAGAAGGCTGGGCGACTTATGTGGAAATGCAGTCTTTTTATTATGCGGACGTGGATCCAAAAGTGGCGGCATATATGCAGAAAAACCAGTCTGCGCTGCTGAGCCTTTATGCTACTGCGGATATGGGGATTCATCTTGATGGATGGACGCTGCGGGACGCAGTTGATTTTTTTGGAGGGTATCAGATTACAGATAAGCAGGTAATTAAAGAAATATACCAGCTTATTGTAGAAGAGCCTGCGCATTACCTAAAGTATTATATTGGATATCTGGAATTTCTAAATCTAAGACAGTATGCTATAAAAAAATATGGAAAGGACTATAGCAATTACCGTTTCCATAGAGCTCTGATGAAGATGGGACCGGCGCCGTTTTCCATATTAAAGAAATATCTCCCCAGATATTGGGAACAGTAACAAATAAAACCGCAGAATCAGTCAAATGCCTGGGGCATAGAGAAGATTCTACGGTTTTATGATATTCTTATGTATGCAGGAAATGCAAGTATAAGCATCATCCGCCAAGTGATTTCATCATTTGATCTACGGAAGCGGGATCAGAACCCAAGAATTTGAGAATCATTCCCGCAACCCAGATGCAAAACTTGCGAAGATATATAAATGCAAAAATAAATGCAATTCCAAACAGGATGCCAGTAAGCAGCCGTCGGATATTTGTGCTCTCGTAGGCTGTCAGCCGCTGCAAAAAGCCGTCAAAAATCAGGGGAAGCATCATCAATAGGACAACTTCAAACCGGGGATATCCCCAAAAAATGGCAATCGGTATGCCTGCAATCATGCCAATCAATTCCCCAGTGCATCGTGCACAGATTGGAAATTGTTTGCCCCTGAAATAGAAAGAACGGTCTGGCCTAGCGTGACAGCCAAAGAAAATGCGTAAGAATTTCCCCGCTTTACATTCCATAAAGTGCGATGCCTGCAGCGCCCAGGATTACAAAGTAAATAATGTAGAATACGACGCTGATGATTACGCTTACCAATGCGCCGATTCCTGCAGCTTTTGCAGTCTTAGGTTTCTGATCTTTCCATACCAGGAACAGAATCAGACCAACAATTGGAATACAGCATCCTAAGAGACCCCATAAAAATCCACCATTATCATTACTATTTTCCATTTTCTACACTCCTAACTTTTATAAAATTATTTTAAAGTTTATTAAAATAATATAAACTCAAGCTTTATTATGCCAGAATTTGTCGAAATTGTCAATATAGTAAAGATTTGAGTTTCCCCATTTTGCAATTCATAGTGGGGCTGTCGCACGAATGCATTCACCTGTTCAAAAGGTCTTGCCGCTGATGCGGCAAAGACAGAATGCACAAAAATCACTCTGGAAAGCTAGCTTTCCAAGATGACTTTTGTGCATTTTGTTTGCATTGCTTTGCAATGTAAACCTTTTGACCAAGTAAATATCGTAGTGCGACACCCACACTATGAATTGCAAAATGGGGAAACTCAATAGCAAAGACGGCACAATGGCAATGATCGATCATGGGCATGGTTTGGAAGATTGTTCTAACGTCATCAGCATCGCATACACGTCCCGCTTAGAAATTCCCCGGTCTTTTGCCACCAGCTTCATTGCTTCTTTATGCGAAATTCCCTGATCTTCATAATAAATCATATGCTCTTTGAGTGGAATTATTTCCCAATTTTGTTGTTGTTCTTCTTTTAACTGCTGCAGGCTTTTCCCTTCTATCACAAGAACGAATTCTCCCTTTGGCTCTTGTTCCTGGTAATAGGAGACTGCTTCAGAGAGCGTGGTAGCAAATGCTGTTTCGTATCGTTTGGTAAGCTCACGGCACAAGGTAATCTTCCGGTCCCCAAGAGCTTGTTGTAATTCTTCCAATGTCTTGCGTAGATGGTGGGGAGATTCGTAAAGAATAATCGTCCGGGTTTCCGATTCCAGTGACGAGAGAATAGCCAGGCGTTCCTTTTTATTTCTGGGCAAAAATGCTTCAAAGGCAAAGCGTCTGGTGGGAAGCCCTGACAGAGTCAGAGCAGTGATACAGGCGGCGGCGCCAGGCAAAGAGCTAACTTCAATTCCAGATTGATAACAGATCCGAACCAGTTCTTCTCCTGGGTCGGAGATTCCCGGGGTTCCTGCGTCTGTAATCAGGGCAACGTTCGTGCCAGCTTTCATTTTTTCTATGAGCTGATATGCCTTGTCAATTTTGTTATGCTCATGGTAACTAGTCATAGGTGTTTTGATTTCAAAGTGATTTAACAGCTTGATGGAGTTGCGCGTATCTTCCGCAGCAATTAAATCGACTTCTTTTAAGGTGCGCAGCACTCGAAGGGTGATGTCCTCCAAATTGCCGATCGGGGTGGCGCATAAAAATAATTTGCCTTGCATAGTCAGTCCTTTCTAAAATTGATGGGTTAATAGCCGTAGATATCATAGATTTCTTCGGTATATACGCCAGGCGCCTGATAGACAATCAATGGTTTTTCAACGGTAATCCTGGGATTTCCTCCCCGAAGGCCTTCTAACAATACCATGTTCGGCTCTTTGTCTACAAAGGGATATACTAGCTGCATCCGTTTCGGCTCTATGCCGTATTGATGCATAAGCACCAGAATTTCCGCAAGACGGAACGGGCGGTGCACCATGTAAAAACGTCCCTGTGGTTTTAAAATCCGGGCGCTTTCCCGAATCACGTCTTCTAAGCTGCATAAGATCTCATGGCGGGCAATTGCCTTAGCCGTATTGGGGTTGGTTAGTCCATGTTGTCCTGTCATGTAAGGGGGATTTGTGGTGACTACATGAAAAGAAGATGCCCCAAACTGTCTAGAGGCATCTTTGATATCACCGATTTCTATGTTAATTTTATCTTCCAGCTTGTTATAAAGCACGCTTCGTCTTGCCATATCCGCACTTTCTGGCTGAATTTCCAGTCCGGTAAAGTGTGCGCCCTGGGTCTTTGCCTCTAACAGGATAGGGATGATTCCTGTCCCGGTGCCAAGGTCAAGGACGGTTTCCTGCTGCTTCACTCGCACAAAGCCGGAAAGCAGCACGGCGTCCATGCCAAAGCAAAACTTTTTGGGGTTCTGGATAATGTAATATCCGTTGCGGTGCAGCTCGTCCAGCCGCTCCTGTTCCAATAATTCTACAGACATATTAAACTCCAATCTGTCAGGTGTCAATGAGCGTCGTCGATTTTGGATTTTCCTTTGTCCTCTAGCGCGGAAAGTTCCTTTAATTCTTCCGGGGATAATTTTGTATGATTTTTTCTGCGCTTCGGCTTAAAACGTATCTGGTCTATCTTGTATTCCCGGATCTCTTTTTCGTCGTCAATTTCTACAATAACCTTGACCGTCTGTCGTAAGACATTGACGCTCTGGACTTCTCCCCTTAAGCGATCGAACGTGGTAACGTAATCTCCTATGCTGGGGAGACGGCTGTTTAAATATTCATAAGTCTCTTCTTCATTTTTTAGACAGCACATCAGCCTGCCGCAGACGCCGGAGATTTTGGAGGGATTTAAGGATAAATTCTGCTCTTTTGCCATCTTGATAGACACAGGGGCAAATTCTGATAAAAACGTATTGCAGCAAAGGGGCCTGCCGCAGATGCCGATTCCGCCTAATATCTTAGTCTCGTCCCGCACGCCGATCTGGCGCAGCTCAATACGGGTCCGAAACACGGCGGCGAGGTCTTTTACCAGTTCTCGGAAATCAATCCGTCCGTCAGCGGTAAAATAAAATAACAGCTTATTGTTGTCAAAGGTGTATTCTGCATCCACAAGCTTCATTTCCATGCCTCGTTTTTGAATTTTTTCCAAGCAGATTCGGAAAGCTTCTTTTTCTTTCTGGCGGTTCTTCTCTTCTGTTTTCTCATCTTCGGGCGTGGCAATGCGTAATACAGGCTTTAAAGGCTGTATTACCTTTTCTTCTGGCAGCTCTCTGGGAGCGATCATGACAGTGCCGAATTCCACCCCTCTTGCCGTCTCCACGATCACATGGCTTCCCTGGACAAGTTCAAAAGTCCCAGGGGCGAAGTAATAGATTTTTCCAGCGGTGCGGAATCTGACTCCAACTACGTTTATCATTTTTTCCTCCATTCTATGTGATGTGCTCTCGGAATCTCTCTTGTAGCTGCTTTTCCGCCCAATGGACACAAATTTCATCAACGTGCCATCGGCACGCCTCATAAATTTGTGCGCATCTGACAAAAAATCTTCTCGCAAAATCATGCACAAAGAGGATCCGAGAGTACATTGTGTTTTTCAGCACAAATAGGTAGTTAGTGAAAGGGGCTGTCGCACGAATATATTCACTTGTTAAAAAGGTCTTGCCACTGATGCGGCGAAGACAGAATGCACAAATTTATGACTTATAATTTATGTTAGTGCGACAGTCCCTTTTCATGCTTAGTTCTCCTTTATGGTTTGCAAAAGCAATTCCATGACCAAATTAAAGTTAACATTGGCATTCAGGCGGCGTTTTGCCTTGTCCAGTGATTTGATAATCGTCTCGATTCCTTCATAGGAACTTTTGCTTGCCTGCTTTTTTAGATCAGAGATCTCATCTTTAAAAATAAGGCTATTAATATCAGAAGTCGCTTTATAGAGCAGGACGTCCCGATACCAGATGAACATGATATCGAAGTAGTCATTAATTTCTAACTTATAGTCGCTAATTTTCTTGATCGTCTCTGTCATCTCATGTAGTTCAAGTTCTTTTATCTTTTTTAAAAGCTGCAGCGCAGAAGTTTTGATTTCGTTAAAATCCTCAGAACTTGCAAGCTGAATGGCTTTTCCAACATTTCCCTGGGCAAAGGCAGTGCAAAAATCTGCCTTATAATCTGGCACTTGATATTTTTCCATTAGGAAATTATGGATCACGCTGTCAGGAACCGTTTTTAAATTCAAGGTAATGCACCTGGAAAGCATGGTGGGTAAAAATAAATCTGCGTTGTTGGTTAAAAGTATGATCACTGCATAGGCAGGTGGATCTTCAATCGTCTTAAGCAGGGCGTTTTGGGCTTGCTGATTCATCTTTTCCGCTTCACTGATGATATAAATCTTATAAGGGGAAGCGTAAGGCTTAATGTAAATGTCGTTATTGACCTGCTTGCGTATATCGTCCACAGAAATGGTATTTGGCTTCTCGTGGTGCAGATAGATGATATCTGGATGGTTCCCAGAAAGAGCCTGCCTGCAGGAATGGCATTCCATACAGCCGTCGGTCGAGCGTTGTTCACACTGCAGCGCCATGGCAAAGCTGTTTGCAAGAGCCATCTTTCCTGCCCGGTCCGGCCCATGAAAGATATAAGCATGGCTTATTTTGTCCATGGAAATTGCATTTTGTAAATGTTCTTTAATCTGTTCGTGTCCAATGATATTTGAAAAGCCTGCCATAATTTCCTCCATTCTGTGCATATTTCAGCACAAACAGGTAGTTAGTGAAAGAATAATCAAATTCTTTCACCCTTTCCTCCATTCTGTGCATTTTTGCACAAACAGGTAGTTAGTGAAAGAATAAAGAAATTCTCTCCGTATGATTTTTCATTTCTTGTTCAGGTATTGCGAACAAGAACTTTTCTTTTGTGAAGTATGATTTTTCATTTCTTGTTCTAGTATTGCAAATGGTTGACTCATGTGGAGACATCCAGCAATAGTCCCCGTATCTCCCCAATTTTGCCTAGAATAGTAAGATGGTCTTTTTCATCTTTCACCAGTTCGCTGGCAAGATCGTCCAGATTTTTATCTACCAGTTTTACGATGCCATATACTCTGTGACGGCCTCTGCGGTCTAGAAAATTCTCTCTGGAAAATTTGTGAGAGCGGTTGACCACTTCGTTTAAGAAATCTTTTACCAAAGTGCGGTATTTTTTCATATCCCGTATATCCATATGCTCTGCAAGTTTTTCCCCCTGCTCTGTGATCTCGTTCATTAAGCCGTTGAGCTTCTCTTGCAGTTCTGCTTCCTCGATATGGCTTGCCAGTGTAAATTTGAAGCTGCCGTCCGCCCGTTCCGTTGCCTGAGGAGCTTCCACGGGCTGCACCTTGGGGAGCTGTTCTACTTTCATTGCCATAAAATCACCTGCCTTTCCTTATTATCTTATCTATAATTTATTATCGGTTTTTTTGCAACAGTTGTAAAGCATGTACTCTCGGAATCTCCCCAATACCTGCTTTTAGGGCTGATTTTTGGTCAAATGCACACAAATGTAATCAACGTGCATCCCAGGTACGCTTCATAAATTTGTATATATCTGAAAGAATTTTATAGTAAAATCAGGCACAAAGAAACTCCGAAAATACATAAGTAAAAAATTTGGTTTACGCCTGCGCTTTAAGGGATATATGTTCTCTAATACAGTCAGCAAGTTCTTGCGTGCAGCGTTCTAAATCGTCATTGATAAAGACTCTGGTAATTCCCGCCTGGTTTAAATGTTCAGAAGAAAAATCATTTTCGTCCGCAAGGAATCTGCGGCATAGTTCGGCATATTTTGGATTTGTCTGGAGGCGTTCTCTGTTTAATGCGCGCTGAAGGCGCTCCCCGTTTTCTAGTTCGATGTATAGGGGGACCAGGGCGTCTTTTCCAAAGTACTGCTGAAGCTTCTGGTAAGATTCCAGAGTGCCGATGATCAAGTAGTGATGCTCGGTTAAGCAAATCTGATGGTCGTTGACCGTAAAATAGTGCCAGATGCCGTGAATCGTGTGATATGAGCGCAGTTCAATCACTTTGTCTTGTTGCTGCAATTCTCTTAGCTGTTGCTCTGTTAAAAAGTAATATTCGACGCCGTCTGTCTCTTGGTCCCGGATCGGCCGGGTGGTGTAAGGAACCAGTGTTTTTAAGGGAAGGGCGTCATCTGTGAGAATTTTTTTATAAATGGTGTCTTTTCCACAGGCGCTTTTTCCCATTAAGCAAAATATTTTTCCCATAATGTCCTTTATAAGAGCAAGATTAAAAAATGCTTCCGGCAGATGCATGGAAAGTTCTGCGGGAATGATATTTGAATCCAACTCTATGAAGTTAAGTATTGAGATAAGCCAAAAACGCTTCCTTTAAATAAGTTCAGAAAGCATGTATGCCAATCTTGCTTAAAAGAGCGTCCAGGAATTCTTTTATAGTATAGTATAGCATGACGAAAAATGCAAAAGAAAAATTTAACAACTGGCTCATAGAAATGAGAAACAGATAAAAGGCTGAGTAATGTAAGACGGCATGCCAGGGCACAGGAAGCTTGCGTGCCTGCGCTCTGGCTGCTGAAAAGGAAAGGTCAAAGCTTTACAACCTGAATGCTCTGGGCGTCAGGGTCACTGAGCCCTTCCACGGACAACCCCTGCTTGCGGCATTCCTCCACGATGCCCAACAGCTTTCCAGTAAGAATTTCTCCAGGGGCAATCAGGGGGATCCCAGGGGGATAGAGATAGACGAATTCCTGACTGACATGCCCGGTGGAAGATTTCAAGGCAAGGCGCTCAGAAAGCTGTTCCATGGCAAGGGAAATGGGCATCTGAGGCTTTGGATTCTGATAAATGTCGTTACTGGTCAGAAGTTTTGAGTCGCCAGGCCTTTTTGCGCCATAGATCACCTTTGCTGCGCCTTGCGGTTTGCGGGCAGATAAAGAAGCCTTTTCATCCAGCTCTTTCAGCGCTCGCAGCAGTCTCGAAAAGCCGTCGGCAGTATCCATCATGGTGGTAAGGGCGGTGACATAGTGACCTGCGCACATCTCCATCTGCAGATGATACGTGTTTAACAGCTTATGGTACAATTTTTGCCCGGTGAGCCCGGAGTCTCCTACAGAAATTAAGATCTTGGAAATATCGTGACCAAAACAGGATTCCGAAGAAAGCGAAGTGCTGTCAAATATTTTCAGGTGCTTTAAGGATTTTGCCTGTTCATAAAAAGTTTTCAGCTCAGCCAAGTATTCTTCCATCTGGGCGCGTCCTTTCTCTTTCATGTAGCGTACGCACTGATCCATGGAGGTCATCAGAAGATAGGAGGGGGAGCTGGTCTGGTAAACGGATAAAAAACGTTTTAGGGCGTCAAGGTCAATCCGGTCTGAATTTACATGAAGCAGCGCTGTCTGAGTAAAGCTGGGCAGCGTCTTATGCAGGCTCTGTATCACCAGATCTGCGCCGCAGTCTAACGCAGATTCCGGGAACTCTTCGGAAAAAATAAAATGCGCCCCATGCGCTTCGTCTACGATTAAAGGAACATCATAGGCATGGGCAATTTCTGCAATGCTCCGAATATCGGAGGTAACGCCGTCATAAGTGGGAGATGTGATAAACACGGCGGAAATCTGTGGCAAATCTTCCAGAGCCTGTGCCACATGGGCAGGGGAAATGGAGCCAGAAATGCCGAATTCCGTGGCGGCAGGCAGAAGGTATACGGTTTCCAATTCTCTTAAAAAGACAGCATGATAGGCGGATTTATGGCTGTTGCGGGACATCAGCAATGTGCCAAGCCGGGGCAGCGCAGCGCTGATAGCGCTTAGAATACCGGCAGTACTGCCGTTTACTAAATAAAATGTTTCCTTTGCGCCGTAGAGGTCTGCAGCCCGCTTTTGCGCTTCTTTTAAAATGCCCTGGGCGTTGTGAAGGTTGTCGAATCCATCAATTTCCGTGATATCAAGAGAATAAAGATCCGTAAAATCGATGGCTCTGCGTTTGTGTCCCGGCATATGGAAAGGGTAGCGGCCGCTATCCGAATGATCCTTGATTTTTTCTTCTAGGAGAGGGGCTTTATCCTGCCAGGTGTATTTGATTTTAGACATGATCGTCTCCTTTCTTGTATAGATAAGTATAACGGAAATCACTGAGAAACACAAGGAAATATCAATTGTGAAAAGAAACAATCTACATTATGATAATGAAGCGGAAAGCGTAAGGCAAGGGGCCGTCGCACTAACAAATTTATTTGTTCACAAGGTCTTGCTGCTCATGCGGCAAAGACGGAATGTACAAAATTTATGTTAGTGTGACAGTCCCTTGTCCTGTTTGCTGGAAACAAACAATAAATCACAAAAGATGCGGAAGGAGGACTCAGAATCGATATCGATTCTGGAAAATGAGATGGAGAACATGATTAGAAAGCTGTACTGCAATCTGATACAGGAGGAGGATCCTGCTGATAAAGGTAGCAGGGAGATGAAACAGGAAATATTGAACTTATTAAAAGAAGAGGGACAATTTCTTGAAAAAAAGGAATATGAAAAATATCGGGATAAGGCATTTCAGGCTGCCGCAATAGCGGAGGAATATGGCTTTGAAAAAGGTTTTCGGTTTGCATTTCAATTATTGGTAACTTGCTTCAAAGAGTAAGGAAAAAACAATGCTATGTTACAATGTCCGAAAAAATGCGATCAATGCGGCTTGTTGCTTTTCTGACAGATGTCCAGCCTCCAGTAGAAGTTCTTTCTGATTTGGAGTCAGTGCGAAATTGTCCTCGTTTTCAGAAAAAAACTGGGAGAGGGTGATTCCAAAAGCATTGCAGACTTTTTCAAGGGAGGGGATGGAGGGAATCATGTTTTTTCGGTACCAGGAGGAAATGGTAGACTGAGTGAGGCCAGATTTTTCGGCAAGCTGGTATTCCGTCCATCCCTTCTGCTTTCTGTAATAAAGGATCTGTTCCAGTACGTCAATCATTGCTCTACCTCCATCAAAAAAGTAATGGTTGTGTGTATATCGTTACATAATATTCGATTTATCGTTGCAAAGTAATGTTTTTTATAGTATAATTTTAACGAAATTTCGTAATATTTAGAAGGAAAGGAGTGGAATAGAATTCGTGGATGTAAAAGAAAAATTTCAGCATTTGCCATTATGGTTTCAAAAGAAGTTTAAAAGAAATAGAGAAGCAAATTTATTTCTGATGATTGTTTTTTGTGTCGGGATTGTTATGGCATGTATCAATCCCCCGTTTTATGAATGTGATGGTGGTCTACACTATGAATGGGCGATGGATGTTTCTTATGGGAATGTGCTTAGCCCGTTGGCAAACCTGTCTGGACATAATAAGGACGTCGTGACAGTTCCCGAGAATTATTCTGATATAAAATATCGTTTGGTGAAACCGGACACCGGAGAGGGAGGCGAATACATTCGCTATTTAAAGACCGTGAAATTCTCGTCAGAGACCAGAGAGAAAGAGAGAGACTGGATCTTTACGTCGCTGTTTTACTATCCGCAGGCGCTAGGGCTGTTTTTGGGAAGGCTGTTTCATGTGAGCGTGTACTGGGGGGTCGTATTATCTAGAATTATGAATCTCTTTGCTTTTTTAGCGCTAGTTTATACAGCGATTGTCATTACTCCGGTATTTAAGAATATCATGGCAGTTGCGGCAATGTTTCCCTTGGCAGTCTATCAGGCAGCCTCACTTTCACCGGATTCTATGCTGAACGGATGTTGCTTTCTGTTTACGGCGCTGTGCTTTTCTTATGCATACAGAGAGCGGGATCATTTGGGACGCAAAGCTGCGCTCGGCTTGGGAGTGCTGCTCGGGATTATTTCCTTGCACAAATATGTGTATGCTTGTCTGGGTCTCTTAGTTTTTTTAATTCCCAGAAAGAAGTTTGGGACAAGGAAAGACTATTGGAAATGCTTTGCCATTGCATGTATACCCTTAGTGATTTGTGCTGTGCTTGGAATGAGGAATGCGACGGATACCATTAGCGTTGGTCAGTCTTTCGGCGTTGTGGATGGGATGACCCAGACGCAGTTTCTGATGGAACATCCGCGTTTCATTTTCAAACTGCTATATCGCACCTTGAGATATAAGTTTAATGATTATATGCTGTGGCTGAACACATTGGGAAGCCTGGACTGTATGTTGGGTCCCATGGTTCATTTGGTGCCTGGGTTAGCGGTGTTTGTCGCAAGCCTGGATCAAAATGACGTCTCTGCAAATATAAGGAGAAGGGATAAATATTTAGGATTGTTTGTGTTTTTGCTGATCAGCGTGGGCATTGTCATGGGTCTTTACATCGGAGACGGCAGGGCGAATCCGGTAGGTTCTGATGTCGTCCAGGGTGTCCAGGGCCGTTATTTTATCCCGGTTATTCCAGTTTTTCTGGCGGCGATATGTCCCAAAGGCTACAGAAGCAAGATCAGTCATTTTGCAGAGAAAGCGGCGGGCGCGATGGCTGTAATGCTGTTATATTCAACATTTATTCTGTATCGCAGTTGTTCTTAGTAAAGAAAAGAGAAATAATGAAAAGGTTATCGGAAAGACGCCGGGAAGTATCGTTGTATCTGATATTCGGCGCAGGAACCACGCTGGTGAATCTTGCAGTCTATTATTTTTGTGCACAGGTCCTGCAGTTTGGCACGGTGTTGAGCAATTCTCTGGCATGGGCGTTATCCGTGTTGTTTGCCTATGCGACGAATAAGGCATGGGTCTTTAAAAGCAGCTATAAAAACTTGCTCAAAGCGGCATATGAGTTGATCTCCTTTATTTGCTGCAGGCTTGCGACAGGGATCTTGGATCTCTTGCTGATGCTTGTTGGCGTCGATTTGCTGCATTGGGACGGCATGTTGATGAAGATTTTTGTGAATGTAGTCGTGATAGTGACAAATTATGCTGCCAGCAAATTCCTAATTTTTAAAGCAAAAGACAATTGACGAGAGAATCAACAATGGACTAATTTGTAAAAGTTTTGACGAAGTACCTGTTTATGCAAAAAAGCGTTGGATGGAGGAAAATATGAAGAAGATCAGCCTGATTATTCCGTGTTATAATGAGGAAGAGTGTATTTCGATTTTTGATCAGGAGATGGAAGGAATTATAGAAAGGATGCAGGAATACGAGTTTGAGATTCTATATGTCGATGATGGATCCAAGGATAAGACATTACAGGTGATACGCCGGTTGTCGAGGGACAGGCATTACGTTCGTTACCTTTCTTTTTCTAGAAATTTTGGGAAGGAGGCGGCAATGTATGCTGGATTCTGCAATGCGACTGGGGATTATGTGGCGGTTCTGGATGCAGATCTGCAGGATCCTCCCAGCCTGCTTCCTGAGATGGTAAGGATTTTAGAAGATGGAGAATATGACAGTGTTGCAACAAGGCGAAAGAACAGGGAGGGCGAGCCTTTCATCCGTTCTTTTTTTGCAAGGATGTTTTACCAGATCATCAATAAAATTTCCGACGCTGATATTGTGGACGGGGCTAGAGATTACCGCATGATGAAACGAGAGATGGTCGACGTGGTTGTGCGAATGGGGGAACAAAATCGTTTTTCCAAAGGGATTTTTGGATGGATTGGGTTTCGGACTTACTGGTATTCCTATGAAAATAAGGAACGCGCAAGCGGAGAGACAAAGTGGAGCTTTTGGAAGCTTTTGAAGTATTCGCTCGACGGAATTGTCAGTTTCTCCCAGATGCCGCTCAACCTTGCATCCTGGATGGGCGTGACATGTACGGGGATGTCTTTGCTGGCGATACTTTTCATTATTTTCAAGAAGCTGGCGTTTGGAGAAGATGTGCAGGGCTGGGCGTCAAACATGTGCGTGATTCTTTTTATCGGAGGGATTCAATTATTTTGTCTTGGCGTGATCGGACAGTATATCGGAAAAACTTATGCGGAAACAAAGAAAAGGCCGCACTATATTGTCAGTGAATGTAGTGACGGGCAGGTAAAGAAGATAGGATAACTTAGAGGAGGCGAAAGATGTTGCAGGATATAAAGAACTTTATGAAGACGTATAAGGAAAATTATCTATACATTGTATTGGGCATGATGTTTTTGCTGATGTTCTTTATGGTCAGAGAACCGTTTGGAGACGACTTATATTATCAAGACAGAGGCGTCCATGATCTAAACTCGCTGGGTGCTTTTTTGACTATGCGGTATGAAAGTTGGTCTTCCAGGATGATATCGGAAACGGTAATTGTTTTGATGCTTGGCATGGGGATGACGGCATGGAGGATCTTTTCGGCTGCAAATTGCATGGCGGTCGTGCTTTCAATGAAATATTTAATCGGGATTGGAAATTCCTGGTGGCAGAATGCGACTTTATGTATGCTGGCAGCAGCGTTTCCAATTTCCTACTATGCAAGCGCAGGGTGGGTCACCACTACGTCCGTGTACCTGTTTTCCGCTGTGGTTGGACTGGTAGCGTTATTTCCCATTCGCAAGTGGCTGGATGGTAAAAAGATGGCATGGTGGGAAGTCATAATTTATATTTTTTCTGCGGTGGCCGCATGTAACCTGGAACAGGTATCTGCAGTTCTTTTGGGAATTTATTTATGTGCCTGTGCATGCGAGATGTTTTTTCGTCATAAGATTCAATGGATGCAGGTTATTATGGTGTTCATCTGCGTGATAAGCATGATCTTTATTTTTACCTGCCCTGGAAATGCTTTCAGGAAAATAGTTGAAACGGAACAATGGCTGCCGCAGTTTGCAAATTGGACGCTGATAAAAAAATGTCTGTGCGGGGTTCTTCATGCGGTGGACTATTTTTTTTACAACAAAAGCATAAATTTGATTGCACTGATCTTGTATTTTGTCATGGCAGCGTTGACGATGCGACAAGTGAAAAGCGCATGGAAGAGAGCGCTATGTGCAGCAGGCGGCGTCTGGCTGTGTGCGTCTATAGGGATTATTCTTCTGCAAAAGGCTCATATCATAGGCGAAGAGGCGGTTTTTCGCTGGGGAGGGAGCGGTCAAAATATGTTGTTGTCAGGAGGGGATATTTTCAGGGCAGTGAGCGCCCTTCTTTTATGGCTGCTGCTGGCAGTGGATTTATATTGGCTGCTTGGAAAAAGTAAGGATTTTTTTACCGCGCTGATCATTCTGTGCGCAGGATTTGGATCAGTTGCCATCGTATGTTTTTCTCCGACTATCTATGTTTCAGGCAGCAGAATATTTATCTTTTGCTATTATGCAGTATATTTGCTGATTAGCTTCCTATTAAAAAAATTATGTCCGGCAAATGCTGAAAAAGGAGAATTGCTGATTTTGTCAGTCACAGGGTTGTGCTCTTTTGCAAGCTTTTTGAAAAATCTTATCTTTTTAATTTAATTGGAAATTTGTAAAAGGTAATGGTTCACTACTATGGGGTTTGGAAATTTCATAAGCTGACAGCCGATGGATAATTTAAGTGCGTGATTTTAGATTATTTAGAATCATGCACTTATTTGCATATTCTAGTTTTCTCATTTTGCATATCAAAGATTTACTTGTTCTAAATGGGGCTGTTGCACTAAGATAATCTTTGTGCATTTTGTTTGCATTGCTTTGCAATGGAAACCTTTAGAACGAGTAAATATCTTAGTACGACAACCTCAGCAAGACCTTTTGGCATTATGAATTGCAAAATGGGAAAACTCAAACTACATGGGATTGAAATGGCAGGGTTTTTATAGTAAAATGTTATAGAGAAAAGAGTGGGAGTTCTTGTTATTTTTTCCAGACGACCTATTTTGTGCAAAAGTGCATAAAATAGAGGATTATGATGTAAGAACAGGAAATCAGGAGGAACAAAAAGTGAAAGCAAAAAGAAGCATTAGCGGAAAAATATTGACGACTACTATCGTGATAGTGATGCTATTGTCAGTGGTATTGGTTACTTTAATGTCACGTTCTATGATGTCTTTGACAGATACGATTTTATCTGATGTCTTGCCCTCTATGACAAAAACGGCATCCCAGAGCGTGGAGGGGAACCTTCATGTGCTGGCAGACCGCATTATTATGATTAGTGACGATGAAACGATAGCCAGTGTCAAAACTACAAGGGAACAAAAACTGGAAGAGCTGGAAAATTATCAATCAGGAATAGAATTTCTTTGGCTGGGATTATATGACGCTCAGGGAGATTTATTTGCAGGAGCAGATTCTTGCCCGAAATCTCTGCAGGGGAGAAAAATATTTTCCCTTTTACAGGAAACGCAAAACGTGGTGGTGGACGACGTTAATGCCAGCGAGGAAGAACTAGAACTTGCGGTGGGAAAGCCAATCAGCGATAAAGAGGGGGAACTTCTCTATTATTTAGTGGGAAGTTATAAATATGACGTGTTGAACGATGTGCTAAACAGCATTAATATCAGCGCCAATGGGGAGGCGTTTATTGTAAATACAGACGGTTTGGTAATGGGGCACCGGGATAAGGAATTGATTCGCAGCCAAGTGGATCTGGCTGAATATACGGGGTTTGAGGAGTTGGAGAAAAAGGTTGTGTCTGGTCGAACGGGAATCATGGCATTACCGCAGAAAGAAGGGAGTAAATTGGCAAGTTATGTGCCAATCAACGGCGCTAACTGGTATCTGACGATCATTGTGCCTGACAGAGATTTTATGGGACCGGCTAAGGACAGCATTTCCATGGGACTTATCCTTACGTTGCTGATGATCATACTTGCTATCTTAGTTATTGTGGGATTTTCTTCTAAGATCCGAAAATCTTTAAAAATTGTTACAAACCGTATCAAGCTGCTCGAAAGAGGAGATTTGAAAACGCCGGCAGAGATTATCAAGACTAAGGACGAGACGCAGGTGCTTTCAGTGGCGCTAAATACGACGATTACAAGGGTCAACGGCTATATTTCCCAGTTGTCAAGGGTATTGTCTAGCATTTCAGAAGGAAATTTTGACGTCTCTATTGAAGAAGAATTCCAGGGAGACTTTATTGAGATCAAGGATGCCTTGGAGAAAATCGTCGTGTCTTTGAATGCGATGCTGATCTCGGTGCAGGATTCTTCCGCAGAAGTATTACATACGGCAAAAACTGTATCTGAGAGCGCTGCCATGGTACATGACGGCTCCACGGAGCAGTCGAATTCTCTGATGCTTCTCACGGAAGAGACAAAAGCAATTGAGAAGAATATTCTTGAAGTGGATGGAAATACAAGGCGCGCCGGGGAATTGATGGAACAGGCAAAGAGCAGCATGAGTATCGGTGATGATAATATGAAGAATCTTCTCAAAGCCATGGAAGCTATTCATGAAAATGCTGTGGAAATCAATAAAATTAATAAGTTGTTGGAGGACATCGCCCAACAGACGAATATTCTGGCATTGAATGCTTCCGTGGAAGCCAGCAGGGCGGGAGAAATGGGCAAGGGATTTGCCGTTGTGGCTTCTGAAGTGCGCAATCTTGCGGCACAGAGTACAGATTCTGCGCATCATGTCACAGAGGTTATTACTAATTCCCAGTTTGCCATCCAGCGTGGAATGCAGTATGCAAGGCAGGCGGCGGAATCTTTTGATGAGATCGAAGCGATCTCCAATGAAATTTCCGAGATCACCGTGCATTTGGGCGAGGCGGTTACGGTCCAGAAAGATTCTTTGGAAAATATGACGGGCCAGATAGAGCAGATCAATGCTTTTGCGCAGAAGAATCTCGACGCCAGCTATGAGAGTACCATGGCAAGCCAGAAGCTAAACCAGCAAGCAGAACAATTACAGAACGTGTCTGGGCGTTTCCAGTTAAGGAGGGGCAAATGACGATAAAGATTGACAGGATGATAGGAATGCTTATGGCGTTATTTCTTTGCGCCTTGATGATTGGCTGTGGTAGTGAAAACCAGAAACAGGAACTCGAAGACGGATATTATACAGCCGTTATGTCTGAGTATTCGTATGGGTGGAAAGAATATGTAACTATTTGCGTGATGGACAATAAGATTGTCAATGTGGAGTATAATGCAAGAAATAAGGCGGGATTTATCAAATCCTGGGACAGCGCTTATATGCGTAATATGAATCCCGTCTCTGGTACCTATCCCAATCGTTATACCAGGGCTTATGCAGAACAGCTCTTGCAGACTCAGGGGCGGCAAGAGGCCGACTTGCTGACAGGCGCCACGGAATCAGGAGTAAATTTTCAGAAAATGACAGAAGTTCTGCTGGAACATGCCCGGACAGGGGATACAGAGATTGAGATCGTGCAGGCGGGGGATTAGAGGAGGTTTCAATGAGAAGATACAAAAAAATGGCAATAGCTCTAGCGGTAACCTTATGCATGATGCCTGTCGGATGTGGGAATTCGCAAGAGAAGAAAGAACTCGTGGATGGATATTATACAGCCGTTATGTCTGAGTATTCGCATGGATGGAAAGAGTTTGTCAATATCTGCGTGATGGACAATAAAATTGTGAGCGTAGAATATAACGCAAGAAATAAGGCAGGATTTATCAAATCCTGGGACGGCGTCTATATGCGTAATATGAATGCTGTTCAGGGAACTTATCCCAATCATTACACTCGCACTTATGCTGGGCGGCTTCTTGACAGTCAGGGAAAGAAAGAGATTGACTTACTGGCAGGGGCGAGCTCTTCTGGCGGGAATTTTCAGCGGATGACAACGGCGTTGCTGGAACATGCGAGAACAGGTAATACGGAGATTGCAGTGGTAGAGTCAGAAACGCATCAAGAAGAGTAAAATAAGGACATCGAAAGAATTTTTAGAAACAGTTTGGCAAGTCTTTTCAGAAAGGGATAGAGGATTCTCTGTCGGTATGTGATGATGCTTGTGTTGTCCAATCTACACCTGGCAATGGGGGAAATTGTTTGCATGGAGCTTTTTTCACATTTCTTGTGTTTGTCACAGTAAGCGTGGTTTGCAACCTCGTCAGCAAATGGCTAAAAAGCACGACAAAAGAAGAATCCCTCGACTGTATGCCATTACGGTCGGAGGATTCTTCTTTGCCTATTGGCGTTAGTATATAAACGTGGATAGAAAAAGTTGAACAGCCTATACTACAAGTGAAAGAGCAAAGGAGATGTTCAACATCATAAAAGTCGAAAATATTATTTTCAAAATGAAAATAATTGACAAAACCATACCATCATGATAGATTTGAGGCTGCAAAATGATTCAAAAGTGTAAAGGCGGCACATGAGATATGAAACAGGTTTATAAGCTTCATACGAAGATGCTGGAGGATTCAGAAACTTTTTTCAGTTTTTATGAAAAATTATCAGAGAAACGTCGACAAAAGATAGACGGTTACCGGATGAAAAAGGATAAGATGCTGTCACTTGGAGCAGGAATTTTGATTGACAAAGGTTTGAAAAAATTCGGACTTCGTGAGGCAAATGTAAGAATCGTAGAAGGGACGTATGGAAAGCCATATTTTCCTGATTATCCAGATATTCACTTTAACGTTTCCCATTCAGAAAAAATGGTGATTGCTGTATTTGCAGATGTAGAAGTAGGATGCGATGTTGAATATATAGATTCAATAGATTTGAAGCTGGCAGAAAGATTTTTTTGCAAGTCTGAATATGAGTTTATCATGGAACATCAGGAGCAGGAGAGAAAAGAGGCTTTTTACCGCATTTGGACGATAAAGGAAAGTTTTATGAAAGCAGTTGGAAGCGGGCTGATGCTTCCTATGGATCAATTTCATATAAAGATTGGCAGGCATATACAGGTGGAACAGCGCTTTAATAACGAAGAGTATGAGATAGAGGATTGGAAAGAGGGGGAATATCATGCGGCATTGTGCTGGAACAAGGGAAAGAAGGTGATGGCGTGCGAATAGCAATATGCGATGATATCCCAAAAGAGCTGGAAAAAATCTTGGCAGCATTAGGCGCATATGAAAAGACGCATCCGCAACTGTGTTTTGAAATTGACGAGTATCGTACAGCGATGGATATTTTAAATGCAGTGGAAAAAGGAAAAGCATATGATATTGCTTTCTTGGACATTTGCATGCCAGGAATCCTGGGAACAGATGTTGCCGGGGAAATGCTTTCCCATAGTCCAGACATGGGAATCATTTTCCTGTCGATAAGCAGCGAATATGCAGTGACAGCGTTTGCAATCAATGCCACACATTATCTGCTCAAACCTTTTTCGCAGAAACAATTTGATACAGCCATGGACCGCGCTGTAAAAAAAGTGGTGGATTGTGATGTTATTTCTCTGTCCTGCGTAGATGGCGTGTACCGTATCCGCATTAGTGAGATTGTATTCATAGAATCGCAGGGTCATTATCTGATGTTGAGACTTTCAAGCGGTGAAATCTTACGTATGCGTAAAAAAATATTTCAAATGTTTGAGGAAATTAAGAAATATTCTGTATTTATCCAGGTTGGAGCTTCTTATATTGCAAATCTTTCTTTTGTGCGTAAAATTACTGTTAACACCATGAGAATGTATAATGGTGCGAAAATTCCCATTCCAAGACGGAGTAGTGAGAAAGTGCTGAAAGCATATATGGATTTCTGCCGAAATGAGGCGATGAAATGAGCGGGCTGTACCAGATTCCAGGACTATTCATTACAGCGTTGTGCCATGTAATTGTGATTTGCTATCTGTCAGAACACAAATACTCCAAAAAGAAATATACACTTTATAGCTGTATATACATAGCTGGATTTGTTGGTATTGGCGGCTATGGATATGTAACCTGGGGAGCGACTTTGCTTTTTGCATATATCGTGATTGTAGTATGCACATTTCTTTTTTCATGTATTGTTTCACAAAGCTGCTTTGCTAAAAAGTGTTTTTTGTTCATTACCTACTTCTGCTTGTTTTCTGCTATGGATAATGTTCTAAAGATAGTGATTAAATTGCTTTTTCCCAAGGTTTCTGCCCCAGTGGGCTTTTACGTGGCAGTCATACTGCGAAGCATGAGTTTGCTGGCGGTTTTAGCGCTGTATAAAAAATTTGCTGAGACAATCCTGCGCTCCCTTGCGGATAAGAAAGACAGGAGATGGTGGAATCTGGCGTTGGTTGCCCTGCTGTTCTATTTGTTGCAGGCTTCTATGAGTGTTTTGAATGTAAAGGACGTCATGTCAGATGTGCAGCTCATGTCAGTGCTTTCTATAATTAACGTCATTATGTATGCAGTATATTGGCTTGTTTTCAGCAATATTAGTTACATGAAAAAAGATGCGGAGGCTGCCTTAGTACGTCAGAATGTAGAATATCTTTCAGCCCGGCTGGTGGCTCAACAGAAAGCAGGGGAGGAACACCGCAGGCTTCGGCACGATATACGGTATTATCTTGAAACAATAGCGGAATATGCAAAAAGTGGCGATACTCCCGCTGTCCTTGCATATGTCAGGGAATATAGCGACCAAGTCTCGGAAACGGCGGCAAGGCAGTATTCTGTTAACAAGACGATAGACAGTATCCTTTCTGTATATGCGGGTAAGGCAAAAGAAAGCGGCATTGCCTTTTTGATTAAGTGCAATGTGAAAGCAGAACTGGCTGTACGGGACATTGACCTGATTGCTCTTTTGGGAAATTTGCTTGAAAATGCCCTGCACGGATGCCAGGAGTCAGCAAAAGAGAAATTATATATTGAAATCTATATTCAGATGCAAAATAGAAGGCTGACTATTGTCTGTGACAACATCTGTTCCGATGACTTAACATTGTCTGGCAGCCTGCCTGAAGGTAAAAGTATTGGTATCTCCAGTATTCTTGCCGTTTGCCAGAAATATGACGGCAATCTGGAGTATAAAGTAGAACATGGAATATGTTCTGCTTGTGCAGTTTTGAATCTGTAAATGTCATTTCCAAGCGAATTTGAGTCTTTGTATTTTTTTACTTTATAGTATGCCCTCTGGGGCATTAAGGCGATATGCATACAAGATTTTGTGAGTGGAAATTACATGATATCTTGTAGCTATATTTCTTAATGCCGCAGCCTTGATTTGCACAGAAAAGTCTCTGAAAATCTAGTATTTCATATGGTCAGAAATCGAAGTTTGTGACTGTCGGTTTTGCATAATATTTTAAATTATCCCTCTAAAATTGCAATCCGTCCCAAACTACTAGGCGAAGCACAGGCTTTTATTTATAATTCCTGTATGTGCATATTTTTTTGATGGTGAATGTTCCGATTGTCGGCGCAGCAGGCGGTAATGCTTCTACAGGGCGTTTGTTATTTTCAGAGACTTTTTGGGATGAGCAAAGGAGCGGGTATACGCTTGACATTAATATTTCTGGCAGCGTTTCAAAGAAAGGCAAGCCATCGAAAGAGGATAAGCTAAATGTGTTTAATGATCATAAGAAAGTGTTGAGGCAGATAAGAAAACAAACAATCTCAATGCAGAAGATATCATGTTGCAACAGCAGACAGAGCGTTTACCGCTGCAGATGCGGTCGTAGATAAGCTTAAGGCAGTGGGAATTTCAGCAGCAGTCTACGATGTGCAGGCGAATACCATGTCAGAAAATAGAGCGCTTGTCAAGGATGCATACTGCAATCTTGCCCCGCAGATCTCCGAATCAGGAGGTAATATTTATAGCAGTTACATGAAAAGTGATTTGAAAAATGTTGAGCAGAAAGACGAGCTTCTTGACATGGAGAGGATTTATTCCACGATGACATATGTCAAATACCGGATCGATGATAAGGAGCTTGAGGCACAAGAGGAATATGTTATGGAAGAACATCCAACAATTACAGACCCGCTTATATTTGATTACCATATGGAAACGATTGAGGTTGCAGGAGACAGTTATCTTGTCTCAACATTTACTGTTGACGAGGATGGCAGTTTTTCCACCGGAGAAAACAGGTGCCTGTGGATGAAAATCAAGAACCTTACGAAAGGAAAAGAATACTATCCAATGCAGATTGAGCAGCTGGACAGTTCTGCGAGCGCGCCCAAGCTTACCAGCCTTAATGGCAGACTGTATCTGACATATTTGACAGGCGGAAACACGTTAGGCCTGTTAGATGTAAGCGGCTTGTTGGAAGACATCTTTACAGGGCATACGGAAACGGGTGCAGATTTGATCAGCGCAGACGTCTGCGCCTATAAAAATGCAGATACAGCAGACCAGAATTGGTATTAAGAAGAAAACAGATGAATTTAAAATGACTCCCGAAGCATATGAGCATGCCATATATGATAAGCTTCCGAAAGACGAATTTGAGGTAGATAAAACAGGGCTTAGGCAGCGTGAGGAATCAAAATCGGCAGGTTTTGACTATAATCTTACAGGCAATGGCACAGATTGATATCTGTTCTTCACAGGTGTTTCAAGCAAAGACAACGGAACGTATTCTATTGGCAAGGAACTGTACGACATGCGTTACCATCGCTCTGAAGCTGGAGGCTGTCGAAGGCGGCAAGATTCTGACAGATACCTTGCATATGCTTACATCTTCACAGCTGGCAGTCGACGAAATCAGTGGCGCAAATCTGGCAGCAGGCAAGAAGTACGTGGTAAAGGTTACTGCTCTTGACAGCAAGGGCGAAGCTTTAAAACAGTTGGTTAAGGTTACAAAAAATAAGAAATCTATCTCCGTTATGAAGCAGCCTTTATCAAAGGTAAAAGCAACGGGCAAAGCCAGGAAAAATTTGACATTCGCATTAAGAAAGTTATCAAAGCAAATGCGGATAAGTTTACGGCAGTTGCCAATAATGCAAAGAGTAAGAGAGCGGCCTCTAAAACATTTATCAACAAAAAGACCCTCAATAAGGTTTTCATAAACTGCAAAAAGCTTTGGAAAGGTAATCGCATAGTAACAGTAATCGCAGGATGCGGCAGGTTGATGGCCGCTACAATTACTTTCAGGAAAGTTGACGTAAAGCAAGTAAATTTTTTTCTGAAGCTATATTTTTGAAAAGACAGCCCCCATGGAAAACGGGGGGCTGTTTTGGTGAAAGCGCTTCTTTTCATAGGATATAAAAATGTTTATGAATGGTCTTTTGCATTAGGGATATTTTATTGGATGCCAACCAAATATGCCTAAAAAGCAACCAAATATGCCAAAAAAAGTGATTGGTAAAGATTATCTATATAATAATAAAGATATGATTTTGTAAAGTAGCCAATAAATCAATAGGAGAGACTAAGGGTATGTTAGGCGGTTCTGTGTATATAGCATTTATGCGGTTTGCGATTAGCCTTGCAGGAGTAATCATATTGTTTTCCAGGATAAGTGAATCCAGGTTTGACAGGAATAAAACAATTGTTTGTTATGGATGTTTCAGTGTGGTGGTGCTTATATTGGCATCTGCCTGGTATGTGGTGGATTGGAAAAGCTGTGTGCGGATCGTTGCATTTGCAATGTATGCATGTTTTGCAGTATTTGCGATAATTTTAAGTAGTGATTCCGTGTATTTGTCTATTTATAAGCTTGCGCTGACTTTTTACCTGCTGGCGGTTTTTCTGGTTGGCGGATTGGAAGTTGCCATAATTTTCTTTGACAGTAACATATGGGCGGATATCATCACTCGTGTGATATTGATTTTGCTTATGACGTTTTTTATAGAGAAAAAGCTGAAAAGCTCTATCAGGGAATTTGGCGATTATGTAGAGAAAGAGGTAGATAAGTTCAGTGTTGCCATTATGATTATCAGCATTCTTTTAGGAATTGGATTTATCTTAAATCCAAATGCAAAGGAGATGACCCCGTACCGTATTTACCAGATTGTCGTGAATTTTATTCTGACAGGCACCCTTCAGCTCCTGGTGTTCCGGCTCTATTTTCATGTTGGGATAGAGAGAGAATATGAGAGAGAGAATCAGCTGATACAGATGAACCACAGGCTTCTGGAACGACAGATGGAACTTCTAGAAGAGTCCGTGGAAGCGGGAAGAAGGGTACGTCATGACGTAAGGCATCATAATGCGGTAATAGCAGAGTATGTACGCAATCTGCAGAACGAGGAGCTTCTGCAGTACCTAAAGGAGTATGACAGGGAAATAGATCAAGGCGTGGTGCAAGTGATATGTGTCAATCGGGCGGTCAATAATATCCTTTCAGCATATACCAGAAAAGCAAAAGGAGAACAGATTAAGGTTACGATGGACGTTCAAATTGGCAGGAAATTGACGATACCCAATATTGACATGGTAACAATAATTGCAAATGCTTATGAAAATGCAATTTACGCTTGCATGGAAGTCAAGAAGCATTCAGAGGAAAGAGAATGTTTTATTCATTTTGCGATCAAAAGAAGAAAAAATAAACTGATGATCTTCTGTAGCAATACTTGCAGGATGGAGACCGAATTAAAGAACGGTCAGCCGAAAACAGAATTTACAGGCGGCATCGGGGTATCAAGCATTATCAAGACAGCAGAAAAGTATAGTGGCATTTACGATTTTAAAAATGAAAACGGAGTGTTTGTGTTCCGGCTGGTTATGAATATTCCGCCAGATTTATAGGGGGAGGAAGAGATAGAAAGCGGATTGTTCTTTATTTAAATTGATTTTATAATGTGTGCGGCGAATGATGTCGAAGCGGTCAATGCACTGGCAGGCGTTGATAGGAAGTTGGAGGATGTGGAAAGATTGTACTCGATAGCATTGTGTGATGATGACGAAAGGGAGCTTGACCGGATTGAAAATTTCCTGGCAAGCTATCAAGACAGTAAACAAGAAGTGGAATACAAAACGGAGCGGTTTTCCAGTGCGGAAGCATTACTACGGCGGGTCAGGGAAAATGACTATCTGCCAGATATTTTGCTATTGGATATATTTATGTCTGGGAAGAGCGGTATAGAAGCTGCTGAAGAAGTGCGTATGCTGGGCTTGGACATGCCGATTGTCTTTCTTACCACGTCAACGGAATATGCCCTGAAAGCCTATGGGGTGGATGCGGTGCAGTACCTTGTGAAACCGCTTGATGACAAGAGATTTTTTCATGCCATGGATTCTGTAATGGGGCAGATTGGAAAAAGCAAGAAAAATCAGATTGTGATTAAAGTAGCAGGAGGGATTCGGCAAATCCAGCCGAATGACATCGTTTACTGTGAATCGCAAAAAAATTACCAGGTGCTTTATATGGCAAAAGGGGAGTACAGGATACGCATGACGGCGGGAAAGCTTTGGGAAATATTAGAAGCTTTTTGCCGGTTTGGCAGGTGCGGACGCTCCTATATCCTGAACATGGATCATATTGTCTCAGTGGAGCGTGAAAAGATCGTGATGGATAATGGATGTACGATTTACATACCACGGAATAAGGCTGCGGAATTTAAAAAAGTTTACTTTGGTTATTATTTTGATTTTCGAAATGGGAAAGCATAATCTTTGAGTTTCCCCATTTTAGCATTGACTGATTTTTTTATACCAAAAGGTCTTGCTGCTTTTGTAAGCATAGACATGTTGTACAAAAAGATTGGGAATGCCGCTCTAATATATTGACTTGTTCAAAAGGGGCTGTAAAAAAGTCCCATAAAAATCGCTGAGGCTATGAGAATTCAGCGATTTAATTGTGCCAGGCTTTTGTAGATTGTCTAAAAATGTTGAAAACAATTCAAAACAAAGGGACAGCCATGATAGTTACCAAGCGGTGTCATCGTGGCTGTTTTTTTATGGGACTTTTTACAGTCCCTTCTGAACGAATGTATGTTTTGTAAATTATATTAGTGCGACAGTCCCGATCTTATTTTATCCCTGTTAATTTACAATTTGTCCCATTTGATGGAATTCCCATACTTAAAAAGCTATCATAAACTTGAAAAGTGTTTTGTAATAAGGAGGAATGAAAAGCATGTTGGGAGGTTCTTTTTGGATTGCGTTTTTGCGTAATGCCATTAGTACAGTATTAATGTTGTCATTTTTTATGATGCTGGACCGACCGAGGTTTTCAATGAAGAAAACAGCCTGGTGTTACATTATATTTGGTTTTTCTATGATTATTTCTTATAGTGTTTGGTTTCTGGTGGCAAACAGCAGCTTTGTCCGTTTTGCCGCGCTGTCGGCGCTTCCCGTTATTGGGGTTTTCTGTAGCATCATGAGCAGCGAAGTTTTGTATTTGTCTTTGTATAAGATGGCATTGACATTTTATTTATTTTCTGTATGTACTTTTTGCGGCGTGGATGTGGCGCGCTGGTGGTTTGGAGGTAATCTATGGGTAGACATTTTTGTGCGTTTTGTCTGTTTTGTGCTAATCCTTATTTTTACTTGGTTTAAGTTCCGCAAGCAGTTTTTGAGTGGCGTGGATTTTTTGCTCCAGGAAATGGATTTGTTCAGCGCAGCAGCTCTATTCGTGTCAGTAATGCTTGGCGCAATTATGGCATATTGGCCTAATTTACAAGGATTTTCTGTATTTAACATGGTGCGTGCGTTTTTGATTCTGTTTATGGCGGGAACGCTTCAGTATGCAATCCTTCATCTGTATATTCACTTAGGTCAGGAACATTATTATCAAGCGGAGAAAGAGCTGCTTGAAGTAAATGAACAGCTCTTGCACCAGCAGATGGATCTTATGAGAGAATCAGAGATAGAGGCGGCGAGGATTCGCCATGATGTGCGCCATCATGTCCTTTTGATTCGGGAATATGTTCAAAACATGGAGTATGATCAGCTTCTTGTGTATCTTACACAGTATGATGAAGATGTGGAAAAATGGAAAGTAAAGGATATCAGCAAGAATCTGGCGGTAAACAGTATTTTGCTGGCTTATGCGAAAAAGGCGAGGAGACAGGATATTCAAGTCGCTATGGATGTGAGACTGGGAGGGAATGTGCCTATTCGGGATATTGATTGGATTGCAATTCTGGCAAATATGTTTGAGAATGCAATTCATGGGTGTGTCGGTTCTGGGCAGCCGCAACAAGAGATAGACATTTATATATCACAGAAAAGAAACAAGGTGATAATCCAGTGCCAGAATACAAGCAGCGAAGAAGTGGTTTTTCATAAAGGGCTGCCACAGTCGGATAAAGGCGGAGGCATGGGTGTGATCAGTATTATGAAAGCGGTTTCCCGCTATGAAGGTGAAACAGATTTTTCCGTGGAGAACGGAATGTTTATTACAAGAATTTTGCTGAATCTTATTTAGCAGAATCGTATATATCAAGGAAAGGATAAGAGACAATGCCATGGATTTCAAAATGCGTGGAGGATTAAAAGGATGAATACAATTTTTTCAAAGGAAGAAGTAAATATAGGAAGGCAAAGTGAGTTCGATTATCTGAAAGGGATTTTCATGCTGTTTATATACCTGATCCATGCGTTTCAGGCAACTTTGTCTTTGCAGGATTCCATTAGTACATGGATTTATTCGTTTGCAACGATGTCTGGGGCAGCTATTTTCATTTTTGTTATGGGAATTGGGACTGTTTACAGCAAGCATGCAGCGCCGGCGGATTTTGCAAAGAGTGGCGTTCGCATGGTGATTTACCAGTATTTGAATAATATTGCTTATATAGTGGCATTGGTGATACCTTATCCTTTCGTTTCTGGAAAGTTGACAGAGACCATGACGGAAAATTTAAGATCACTGATAAAGATTTACATGCAATATACGAATATCTTTTTTATTACTGGAATCATCTATCTGGTATTGGCGTTGCTTAAGAAATTGGATCTGAATACGGTATGGTATGTGATCATAGGTGCAGCAGCCAGCATAGCGGCGCCATTTATTTATGGCATGCCTGTGAATGTGCCGGTAATTGGGTATATCGTTAAGCTTTTGATTGGAGATGCAGATTTTGTGTCTTTTACACCGCTTTATTTTCTGTCTTATGCGTTGTTCGGAGTTGCTTTTGGCAAAATGATAAGACATGTGAAAGATAAAGCGAGATTTTACAGAATGTTTGTTATTCCATCTATTGCAATTGTCGCTGTATGGTGGGGACTGGTGTTTAGAAATTATGGTTCGGATCTATCAGAAATGCACGCTTTTCTCAGTGATGCATATACGCATCCGAATTTTTGGCATGTGGTGGCAAGTTTGGCGCATATATTTCTTTTTGCCACAATTTTTTTCTTTATCGAAGAAATGCGCAGAAAAGATAACAAGTTATGTGAACCGAAGAATCCTGTTGCGAGACAGCTTCTATATTACAGCAGACATATTTCGAAATACTATGCCCTGCATGTGCTGGTATATTTTGTTGCCCTTGGATTAAACAGTTATGAGAGCTTTCAGAGCTATCAATGCTGGCTCCTCGCATTATTGTCAATTGTGGTTACGGAGCTTATGGTAAGAGGATTTAACTATTTGTCTGAAAAATATGTTAACTAAATTTTTTATAAATGTAGGAGGAAAAGAAATGAATTTTTTGGATGACTTTCAGTATGTGGTGCGCACATACCCGCAAAAGGCGGCGTTGGCGGACTGCAACGGGGAACGGATGACAACGTATGGGGAGCTTGAAAACCTCAGTCGTAGGATAGCCGCTAAGCTTTTGAGGTCAAGGGAAGTGTCAGGCAGAGCCGTCATGGTCTGCATGGGCAGGAAGATGGAATATATTGCGGCGGAACTAGGCATTATGATGGCTGGCGCTGCGTTTGTGCCAGTGCTGCCAGAATACCCCAAGGAACGGCTTTCTTATATCAAAGAGGACTGCAAGGCGGTAGAAGTGATAGATGATGGCTGGCTGTCAGATATCGGGACTTATGAACCTATTCAGCCGCAAGCAAGGGAGGATGACAGTCGCGCAATGATTATCTATACCTCTGGCTCTACTGGTTATCCCAAGGGGATTGTACATACTATGGAGAGCCTTACGCAGGGAGTCTGGCGGAATAGGCGCGTTATGAATGTGGATGAAAACGATGTGCAGGCAGCGGGGGCGCCGATGTCTTTCGTTGTCTTAATCTTAGAGTATTTTGCCGTGCTTTCGCGCGGCGGCTGTTCCCATATCTTACCGGAAGAGACTAGGAAAGACGTGCGGCTTTTGGAGGATTATTTTGCCGAAAAAGGCATTACCTGCGCATTTATCAGCCCGCAGATACTGCGTCTGTTTAAAAATAAGAGCCGTACCTTGAAAAAAGTGGCGACCGGAAGCGAACGTGTTTCCATGCTGGCAGGGGATGGTTATGCACTGTATAACTGCTATGGCGCTAGTGAGACGGCAGCGACGGTGTTAAGCTATAAGATTGAGGAACCCATGGAAAATACGCCGATTGGCAAACCGTTGGATGGACTGGAATTTTTCCTGTTGGATGAGGACGGAAAAGAGGTTGCGGATGGAGAAGAGGGAGAAATCTGCATCAAGGGCGTCCTTGCAAAGTCTTATCTTAATCTGGAGGAACAGACCGCAAAGACATTTGCCAAGCAGGAGGATGGCAGCGTTCTTTTGCATACTGGTGACATGGGGCGCAGGACGCCAGATGGCAATTATGTGTATGTCAACCGCAAGGACTGGATGGTGAAAATCAATGGGCAGCGCGTGGAAACCGGAGAGATTGAATTGCGCATTTCTTCTATGCCAGAAGTGGAAAACGCAGTTGTAAAGGCTTTTGAGGATGAAAATGGGCAGAATTACCTCTGTGCATACTATGTGTCAGCAGAAGAATTGAAGATGGAACAGATCCGCAACTATCTGAAAGAGACGCTTCCTGATTATATGGTTCCCCGATTTTTTAAACGATTGGACAGCCTGCCGAAGAATGTGAATGGCAAGTTGGATCGTACAGTATTGCTGCCGCCGGGGTTAGACGAATATAAGACAATGTATCAAGAGCCGAAGAGCCACTGTGAGAAACGCATCTGCCAAGGCTTTGAGGAAGTTTTGCACTGTGGCAGGGTTGGTGTGAATGACGATTTCTTTAAACTGGGCGGAGATTCTATCAATGTTTTAAAACTTGCAGAATTCCTCAGTGATATAGAATTGGCGCCAGAACTGGTATTGAGTGGCAGAGTGCCTGCAAAGATTGCAGCGCTTTTAGAAGAGAAGCAGGAAGATAAGTTGGAGAAGCATTCTAAGGAGAGGGAGGAATATGTCCTTACCGATTCCCAGATGGGCGTTTACTTAGAATGTGTCAATGACCCGCAGTCGACGATGTACAATATTCCTATGTGCTGTGAACTTCCAGATGCTATTGATATGGAGAAATTTAAGTATGCTGTGAAGAAAGTGGTAGCCATGCATCCGTCTTTTGGCGTGAACATTGCATTGAATAAGGGAACGCCAGTGATGAGCCTGCATCCAGAATATCAGAAAGCAGTTGTCAGCCAGTGGGAAACAGAGGATATCGAAGCCGTCAAGAGGACGTTTGTACGCCCATTCCGGTTAGAAGGAGAGCCGCTATATCGCATGGCGCTGTACCACTGCGGCAACAAATACTTTTTTTTGTTTGATGTGCACCACATTATTTTTGATGGCACATCGGTTAAGGTATTTCTTGATGAAATTTCGCAGCTTTACCACGGAGAGGAGCCAGAGTCTGAGGAAATTTCCCTGATGGATTTCTCTGTCTATGAAGAATCCTTAAAAGATACTGCCAAATATCAGAAAGCACGGGAATTTTTTGCGGGCAAATTTGCAGGTGAGGATGTTGGTGAGGCATTAATAAAAGATTATAGAAAAAAAACGGTAACGCCTGCCAGCAAGGAGGTTAGAATTTCTCTAGGCGGGGAATTGTCGTCCATGGCGGTGGAGCAGTTTGTACGACAGAAAGGAATTTCTGAAAATACATTGTTTCTGGGGGCATTTTCCTATACGTTGGGCAAATTCAGCGGGGAAAATAAGAGCCTGTTTTGTTCAGTCAATAACGGCAGGCATACAGTAAATATGGCAAATTCCACGGGAATGTTTGTGCGCACGCTGCCAATTTACCATTCCTGGGAGGAAAGCGTGTCTGTGGAACGATATCTGCAAAACTTCCAGGAGGAATTTTATGCGGTGATGAGTCATGATTGTATTTCTTTTGCCGAGCTGGCGAAAGATTATGGCATTGCCTCGGATATTCTTTTTGTCTACCAAGGGGAAATGTTTCAAGGCTTGTCATTGGAAGACAGACAGTATGCGGCGGTGCCGCTTGCAACCAAAGATGTGCAGGCAGACGTTTCCGTAATGGTGATGAAGCAGAGAGGGGGATATGAAATTTCTCTGGAATACCGCACAGATTTATATTGTGAGGAGACGACACGCGGTTTACTTCATATGTTGTTGCAAGTTTTAAAAGGGATGTTAACCAACGAAAGCCTTGGACAAATTGCCCTTACGTCTGAACTGGATATACAGATTTTAGATCGTTTTAACGAGACAGAAGTTTCCTATGACCGAAGTAAGACAGTGATTGATTTGTTCCGCGCACAGGCGAGAAAGACGCCAGATCACACAGCCGTTGTCTACACAGATAGAAGTTATACGTATGCCCAGGTGGATGAAATGACAGACCGTCTTGCCGCTTACGTTGCGGGGCTTGGCATTGGCAGGGAAGAAGTGGTATCTGTGCTGATTCCCAGATGTGAATACATGACGATTGCTTCGATTGGTGTTTCTAAGTCCGGTGCGGCATATCAGCCCTTAGACCCTTCCTATCCGAAAGAGCGGTTAGCGTTTATGATGGAGGATTCCGCAGCAAAATTGCTGATTGCCGATGAGGAACTTTTGTCACTGGTACCACAGTGGCAGGGCAGAGTTTTGTTGACAAAGGATATCCCCAATTTGCCCAAGACAGACAAGATCCCAGAGCCGCCAAAACCGGAGGATTTATTTATTCTGCTCTACACATCGGGTTCTACAGGCGTGCCCAAGGGCTGTATGCTTGAGCATAGAAATATTGCGGCGTTCTGCGATAGCTATCGCAGGAATTATGAATTGACGGAAGATAGTTGTGCAGCAGCTTATGCAAGTTACGGATTTGACGCCAATATGATGGATATGTACCCCACGCTGACGTCTGGAGCCGTGCTTCATATCATAGATGAGTCGATACGTTTAGACTTGAATGCATTGCATGAGTATTTTGAGGAACATGGTATTACCAACGTATTTATGACGACCCAGATTGGGCGGGCGTTTGCCACCAGCATGCTTTCTGGTGCGGCACGTTCAGGCAGTGCTGCGGATGCAAAGAATACACATTTGAAATATCTGCTGATGGGCGGAGAAGCGCTGACACCGTTTACGCCTGAGGGCGGCACGCATTACTTGAATGTGTATGGACCTACGGAATGTACGATTTTAACGACCACCTACCCATTTGAGAAATATGAGGAGGATTTGCCAATCGGCAAGCCTTTGCCAAATGTGAAACTATATATTGTAGATAAGCAGGGCAGAAGGGTTCCAGTTGGCGTGCCAGGAGAATTGTGTATTTCTGGCGTCCATGTATCTCGTGGTTACCTGAACCGTCCAGAGAAAACGGCGGAAGTGTATGGTGACAATCCGTATAGCGATTTGCCGGAGTATAGCAGGATTTATCATACTGGTGACATTGTGCGTTATTTGCCAGATGGCAACATCCAGTTTATCGGCAGAAGGGACGGGCAGGTGAAGATCCGTGGCTTCCGTATCGAGTTGACTGAGGTGGAGGAGATTATCCGTCGGTTCCCAGGCATTAAGGATGCTACGGTGGCAGCTTTTGACGAGCCATCCGGTGGGAAATACATTGCTGCTTATGTGGTTTCGGACGAAGAAGTTGATGTGGATGCGATGAATGCATTTATCGAGGAGAGCAAGCCGCCATATATGGTTCCGGCAGTGACAATGCAGATTGACAAGATTCCTCTGAATCAGAACCAGAAAGTAAATAAGCGTGCGCTGCCCATGCCAGAGCGCAAGCAGGAAGATTTCGTGATGCCTGAGGGAGAAGCACAGCAGAAGATTTTTGACTGTATCGCAGAAGTTATTGGACATCGAGAATTTGGTGCAAATTCAGATATCTATAAGGCAGGGCTGACCTCGATCGGCGCAGTCAAGTTGAACGTGCTGTTGTCGGATGCCTTTGAGGGTGCAGTGATCCGCAACAAGGATTTAAAAGAGCATAATACGGTAGAGAAATTAGAAAAATTCTTGGCGAAAAGCAGCCACAAGGAAACCTTTGAGAAACAGGAGACATATCCGCTGACTCAGACACAGAATGGTATTTTTGTAGAGTGTGCCGCCAATCCAGGAAGTACGATTTATAATATTCCGTTCTTGTTCCGCCTGGGGGAGAATGTGGATTTACAACGTTTGAAAAAGGCGATAGAGGAGACAGTAGAGGCACATCCTTATATTAAGACGACGATTATGCTGGATGATGACGGTGATATCAGGCAGAAACGCAATGACGCTTTGCCATTTGAAGTTAAGATATGCGAAAAGCTGCATAGGGAAGAACTGGTGAAACCGTATCAGATCCTTGGCGACAGACTGTTTCGTATACAATTATTTGATACGCCGGAAGGCAAATATCTTTTCTTAGAATTCCATCATATTATCAGCGATGGGGAATCCTGCGGTATTTTTCTCCGCGACATGAATGAGGCATATGGGGGGAAATCGCCAGAGAAGGAGAAGTTCAGCGGTTATGAGGTTGCGCTTGTGGAGCAGAAAGCGATACAAGGACAGGAGTATGCCCTTGCCAAACAATACTATGATGGTATTTTTATGGGCTGCAACACCGATTTCCTTCCAGCTAAGGACCACAGGGAGGAAATACCAGGGCTAGGCTTATATCAGAGGGCAGATAAGACGGATATGGAGGCGCTGCGAAGATTCTGCACCGAGCAGAAAGTTACTTTGAATACGTTGTTTACGGCAGCATTTGGATTTGTGACAGGGCGTTATGTCTATAAAGATGAGGCAGTCTTTACAACCATTTATAATGGCAGAAATGATTCCAGGCTTACGTCTACCATCAACATGCTGGTGAAGACGCTGCCAGTTCACTGTAATCTGGATGGGGAACAGGAGATTGGCTCTTACCTGAAAGAGACTGGCGAACAATTGGTGAACAGCATGAACGCTGACATCTATTCATTTGCAGAAATTAGCAGGGCTTACGGTATTAAGGCGGATATTATGTTCGCGTTCCAGGGCGACAACTTCCTGTTTGATACGATTGCTGGGGAGAAGGCCATCAGTGAGAAGCTTTCCTTAGACACGGCAAAGGCTCCATTATCCATAGATGTTATGGTAAATGAAAATGAGATCTGCTATCAGGTGGAATATCGCAGTGATATGTATGAAGAGAATACGATTGCTGGGCTGGTTGACAGTCTTGCGGTGGTAGTTCAGGAATTTCAGGATAAGAAGCAGTTAAAGGAAGTCTGCATGGTTAGCCAAAAGGCACGCCATGAGCTGGATCACTACAATAAAACGGATTATGCAGTGGAGCAGACCACGGCAAATAAACTGTTTGAGCGGCAGGTTGCTCTTTATCCAGATAAAACGGCGGTGATTGCCTGCGGCAAAAGCCTGACGTTTTGTGAACTGAATGAGAATGCCAATAAGATTGCAAACCATTTAATTGAGATGGGATTATCCATTGAGCAGATGGTAGGCGTGATGCTGCCAAGGACTGTGGATGTCTATGCGGCAAGGCAGGGAATTATGAAAGCAGGCGGTGCATTCCTGCCCATAGACCCCGAATACCCAGATGAGCGTATCAGTTATATCCTGGAAGATTCAAGAGCAGAGTTTGTGCTGATGCCCAGGGAGATTGCAAAAGAGCGGAAAAAACTGCTTGAAAATCTGTCTGCCAGAGTTTTGATTTTAGAGGAACTTTTGGAAAGTGATGGCAATATCGAAAATCCTGAAGTGGATATTCGCCCAGAAAACCTGTGTTACTGCATTTATACTTCTGGCTCTACTGGAAAGCCTAAAGGTGTCATGATTGAGCATCGGAATCTGGTGAACTATGTGGACGATAACCCGTACAATATAGAAGCGCATTCTTATGTATACAACGCCACGGTATCACTGGCATTTGCAGCGATTACCTTTGACGTCTCCATTTTGGAGGAATGTATCCCACTGTACCACGGCATTACCGTCTGCATGGCAAACGAAGAGGAAATCCACAATCCGCTTGCGCTTTCCCAGTTGATTCTGGAACATGGTGTGGATATGATGACTTGTACACCGTCGTTTTTAATCAATATTATTGACATGCCGGAGATGAAGAAATCGTTGTCGCAGATCAAGGTCTTTAACGTGGGTGCGGAGGCATTTCCAGAGGCGCTCTATGACAAGATTATGGCTCTTGGAACCAACGCGATTACCTTTAATGGCTATGGGCCCACCGAGACGACGATTGGCTGTGCCTTTGACCAGGTGACAGGGGATAAGATTACCATTGGCAAGCCGATGGCAAACATTAAGATGGTAATGATTGATAAGTACCGCAACCTGCTTCCCGCTGGCGTACCAGGCGAGCTTTTGATTATTGGAAATGGTGTCGGCAGGGGCTATGTGGGCAAACCAGAGATGACAGCGGACAAATTTATCCAGTTTGAGGGCATGAATGCTTACCGCAGCGGCGATTTGGCGAAGTGGAACCACCATGGCAAGATTGAATTTATGGGACGTATGGATAACCAGGTAAAGCTGCGCGGACTTCGTGTGGAGTTAGATGAGATTGAAAATGTCATGAACCAGTACCCCACGGTAAAATCCAGCGTAGTGCTTGTAAAAGAAAAAGATTCCAACCAGTTCCTATGCGGCTATTTTGTGGCTGAGAGCCAGGTGGAGAAACAGAATTTGACCTGCTTTATGCAGAAATATTTGACGCCTTATATGGTGCCGAGTGTGCTTATGCAGCTTCCTGAGCTGCCGCTTACCAATAACGGCAAGGTTAATAAGCGCGCCCTGCCAGAGCCAGAGTACACAGTGGAGAATAAGAATTATGTAAAGCCGCGCACAGAGCTGCAACGTCAATTATGTGAGATCTTTGAGATGGCTCTCGGTGTGGATCAGATTGGTATCGAGGATGATTTCTTTGAAAATGGCGGTACGTCCCTATCTGCGTCTAAAGTGGCGATGAAGTGCATGAGTGCTGGCATTCAGGTAGCATATGCTGACTTGTTCGAGTACAAGACGCCCTTGGAACTGGAACGCCATATCCAAAATCAGCAGGGCGGGAACACTGCCACAGGAGAAGAAAAGAGCGGGGAAGGACAGAGCGCCTTAGAGCAGGTGTTAAGCCACAATGTGGTAGAGCGTGTGGACGAAATTGCTCCATCAGCACTTGGAAATGTTCTGCTTACAGGTGCAAATGGCTTCCTGGGAGCGCACATCTTAAAGAACATGATAGACAATGAGGACAATGTGATATATTGCCTGATGCGCAAGGGGAAAGCTTCCACCTTGGAGAAACGGTTAAAGAGTATGCTGGTATATTATTTCAGCAATCCCTATGAAGAATTATTCGGCAATCGGATCCAATTAATAGAAGGCGATATCACGGACGCTGCCATGGTAGAAAGCCTGAAACAGTACGACTTTGCCAGGGTTATCAATTGTGCAGCGTGTGTGAAGCATTTCTCTGCGGATGATACTTTGGAGCAGGTGAATTACCAGGGTGTTTTGAATTTGATTCATTTGTGTGAAAAGACAGGGCGCGAGTTGATTCAGATTTCCACGGTGAGCATTGCTGGGGAAAATGTAGGTGGCAAATTCCCACAGGAGAAGAAGCTGTACGAGAGTGAACTTTACTTTGGACAGAGCCTTTCCAACAAGTATATTGACACGAAGTTCCGTGCAGAAAAGGCTGTCTTAGAGGCAGCGGCACAGGGCATGAAGGGCAAGGTCATCCGTGTAGGGAACCTGATGAGCCGTGTCAGTGACGGTGAATTTCAGATAAACTCCGTGACAAATGGATTTATGCGCACTCTGCGCGGCTATGTGGCTCTTGGCAGATTCCCAGTGTCTATGCTGGATATGCCGACAGAATTTTCACCGATTGATGCTACGGCGGAGGCGATTGTCAAATTGTCTGCGGTTCAGGGTGAATTTACGGTGTTCCATGCTTATAGCAGCTATTTCATCCAGATGGCGGATGTGATAGAGCAGATGAATGAGTCAGGCATTCTTGTGGAGACAGTCAGTGATGAGGATTTTAATCAGGCGCTTTTTGCAGCTTTGGAGGATGAGGAGAACAACGAGCTAATCTCTGGCCTGATTGCCTATGCATCCAGTGACGCAGATCATAGCACTGTCTACATAGATGCGGACAATAGTTTCACGACCAAAGCCTTGTACCGTCTTGGGTTTAAGTGGCCGATGCCAGACAGTGTTTACCTTAAAAATGCGCTGACAGCCCTTGAAACGTTGGGATTCTTTGATGGAAGGTTATAACAAACAGCTCAGCTAGCCGAACAGTTACAGGAGGATTCTATGGAGAGAAATGCATTTTTAATTAATAAAAAAATCCACCAGTATATTCTGCCAGGAATGTTGATGACAGTTGCAATGCAGCTTGGCAATGTGGTGGACGGCATGATTGTCGGGAACCTCCTAGGAGCGGAGGCGATGGCGGCAATTGAAATTTCTATGCCAGTACTTTTGCTATTGCAGATGGCGGCTTTAATGCTTGCTATGGGCGGTGCGGCTGAGGCAGCAGTGTTCCTTGGTAAGCGGGACATGGAAACAGCCAGTGGGGTGTTCACTGCCTCACTGGTAGCTGGGCTGGCAATATCCGTGTTTTTTGCGCTGTTTACGCCAATCCTGCCGGGACCTGCTGCCATGTTGCTTGCAGGAAATCATGATTTGGCTGCGCTGGCAGAGCCTTACATTATGGTGAATATTGCGGGAATCCCGATTCTGACAGTTGCTATCATTTTCTGTTATTTTATGAATGCAGATAACCATCCGCAGTTGGGGAGTGCGCTTTTCGTCATTGCCAATGTAGTAAACCTGGTTCTGGATTTTGTGTTTATCCAGGGCTTTCATATGGGCATGGCAGGCAGTGCGCTAGCGACAGTGATTGGTTACCTGGCTGGAATGGCGCCAGTGATCATTTATTTTCGTTCCAAACAGCGGATGCTGCGCCTGCGAAAACTGGATAAAAAGGCGTACCGTTATGTGAAGCTTTCCATGAAAGCAGGCATTCCCAGCGCAGCGTTTACGCTAATGTCGGCGCTGAAATCTGTGATTATCAATTCTGCGATTGTGCGTATTCTGGGAAATGGCCCTATGGCGGTCTATTCTGTTTGTGCCAATGCTGTGTTGATTGCGGAATTGTGTGTAGGAGGAATTATTGGACTTGTTCAGAATATTGCGGGAATTCTCTATGGGGAACGTGACTATTATGGCATCCGTACCCTCTGTAAGAGAGTGCTCAGCTACAGCTACATGGCAATAGTCATCTTGCTGATAATATTTTTTGCCGTTCCTGGATGGATTGCGGGATTGTTTGGAATCACAGAGGGAGATATGCTTGCACTCTGTGAGATGGCGCTTCGTATTTTTGCATGTAGCTTTCCCTTTTATGTGTATAATAAGTTCCTGATGTCCTACTATCAGACAATTTTACAGCCAGGACTGTCTACGGTAGTGACAGTATTACAGGGGTTTGTGGTGATCGTTCCGCTTACCTTAGCAGGGATTTTTTTCTGGGGGCTTCCTGGCGTATGCCTGATGGCAGTGGTAAGCGAGGCGGTTACGATTCTTCTTGCTATTCTCTGGCGAATCAAGGGACAGCGCAGCGGGAAATTGGAAGCGGGAGGCGTCTATATGCTGCCACAGATTACGAATGAGAAGTTCTTAGACTGTTCCGTTAAAAGCAATCTCGATGAGGTGATTGCTTTTCGGGAAAAGTTGTTTGCATTCTGCGCAGACAACCACATAAGTGAACGAGATGCCAAGATCCTTGGGCTTGCCGTGGAGGAGATTGCTGCCAATATTGTGCAGTATGGCTACCGCAGCGGGAAAAATTATATGGATATCAGTTTTACCATACAGGATGATAAGTATATGCTAAGAATCCGTGACGATGGCGTGCCATTCAATCCGTTGGAGTATCAGCAACAGGAGGAAGAAGAGGTGACAGTTGGAGGGATTGCCCTGATTAAGAAGATGGCATCCCAGTTCCAGTATATGCGGGTATTGAACATGAACAATACAGTAATAGAGTTGGATATTCGTAAAAATTAAAGTCATCCCAAAATAGATATCAATTGTCCCCAAAAGCGCAAATTGGGAAAATAATTTGTTAATATGAAAATATATAAGAATAGAGAAGGAGTGAGGATATGAATATCACAGAGAAATCAAATGGAAATCAGTTGTGCATTTTCCTGGAGGGAAGATTAGACACTACAACTGCGCCGCAACTTGAAAAGGTGCTTGCAGGCAAATTGGAGGGAGTGACAGAGTTGGCATTTGACATGAGTGGGCTTGACTATCTGTCATCGGCGGGGCTTCGCATTCTTCTGGGTGCACAGAAGCAGATGAATAAACAGGGCAGTATGAAGGTCATGAATGTGAATGAAACAATCATGGAGATCTTTGAAGTGACCGGATTTGCTGATATCCTTACCATAGAGTCGTAGCTTGACATACGTTTTAAGATTCCATTATGAGAAATGAGAACATATGAGTGAGCAGATATCTTCCGTTTCGTTGGAGCAAAATGAACAGTTTCTAAAAAAGGCATATGGGGAGGCATTGATTCCCTGTATGCTGTCCATTTTAAGTGGCAATATCAATATTCTTGCAGACGGCATCCTTGTCGGGCAGCGGCTCGGAACGGATGCCTTAGCTGCTATAAATTTCAGTTTACCGGTCTATCTTTTCCTGTGTATTGCTGGTTCTTTTATTGTTTCAGGGACTGCCATCTGCGCAGCGGAGGCAATTGGCAATCATGAAGGTGGCAAGGCGCAGGAACTTTACAAGATGTCGGTTTTCTGGTGTGTACTTATTTCAGCAGTAGTTACGGCGGCGGGCCTCTTGTGCATAAAACCTCTGGCAGGTCTGTTGTGTTCTGAGGAGGCGGTATCACCTCTGGTGATGGAGTATGTTGGCGTGACCCTGGCTGGGACATTGCCAAAAATCCTGATTTACATCCCATTCTGGTATCTCAGGCTGGATGGGAGAAACCGGCAGGTCACATGGATGATGCTTGTGATGGGTGTGGGAAATGTCTTACTAGACTTGTTATTTTTGTATGTCTTTGACATGGGTGTATTTGGAGCAGCGCTTGCCAGTGTTGTGGCAACGGCGATTTCCTGCTTGTGGGGCTTTATCTTTCTGTGCGATAAAAAGAGTGGTTTTGCTTTGGGCATGCGTGTTAGCTGCAAGGACATTTCCTTTCTGCGCATTGCCAAGGCAGGTAGCCCATCTGCCTTGAATAATTTGTTTCAGACACTGCGTGTAATGGTTGTAAATATGCTGCTTTTGCAAAGTGGCGGCAGCGGATTGGTAGCAGCGTTTACGGCAGTGAACTGTATCAGTGCATTTGAGGAGAGCGTTACTGGCGGCGTGCCCCAGGCAGCGTCTGCAATGCTGGGCATTTACAGCGGAGAGCATGATAATGAGAGTGCATGTCTGCTACTGGCAAGGCAAGTTAAGAGCGGCGTCTTCTATTGTCTGTTATTTTCCATTGTGATTCTATATGGAGCAGATTTCATTGCGGATTCATATGGGCTGACGGAATCATTGGGATTTGCCTTTTTGTGTATGTCATTTGGCATGATCCCCGCACTGTGTAATTGTATTTTGTCGGGATACTATAATGTGTCGGGATATGCCATGTGGGCAAATGCAATTATTTTGCTGCGCGTGTTTGTTATGCCATGTGCAAGCCTGTTTGTGCTTTGTCAGCAAAATGCCAATCCCTGGTGGTTTTTATTTACAGGTGAAATCCTTACGCTGCTCGTCTGGTTTGTGGCGACAGGCGTATATCAATTTTTCCATAGGCGTCGTTCTCGTTTCCTGTTTATGGATCATACGTTGGAGGAGTCTGGTCGGGTTATTAATTTTTCTGTCCAGGGCAAGGAGGAGTCTATTTGCGATGCCAGCAGTAAGATTACGGTATTCTGTGAGGAAAATGGCATGCTTCCCGGACAGGTCATGCGTGTGAGTTTGGCGATGGAAGAGATGATGACGTTGATTCTGTCTGTTAATCAAGGAACAGGCGTGGAATTTGACCTGCGGGTGTATTCTCTGGATGGCGTTATCGGAATCCGAATCCGTTACAGTGGCAGAGAATTTAATCCATTATGCCACACAGAAGAAAAAAGACAGAAGAGCGGTGATGAGCTGGGGAAGGAAGCAGGGAATTATGATATATACATGGGCATCCGCATGATTGAGGATATGGTGGAGGAGGCAATGTACCAACGGACATTTGGCATGAATACAATTCAGATTTACATATGACAGGAGACAGAGGAAAGGATGAAAACCAATTATGGAAAACTGGGGCAGGAATCTATGGATTCACTTAAAGATACCTCAAAACGGTCAGCCGAAGTGCAAATGAAGATTCTTGCTGAACTTATGCACCGCAACCGTGAAACGGTATATGGCAAGAAATATGGTTTTGAGGCAATTGAGACTGTTGGGGAGTTTCAGAAAAAAGTGCCGCTTTGTGTATATGGGGATTACGAGGATTACATTCTGCGGATGATTGCAGGTGAAGAAAAGGTTCTGACAGAAGAGCCAGCCGTTTATTATTGTATCAGTTCTGGCACCACTGGGGATGCAAAGTATCTGCCGCTTACGGAGACCGATTTAAAGATCCAGTATACTTATGCATATGGTGTTCCTTTTGGCATGGTAAAAGAGTATTACTGGGATTTGCCAGAAGATGAGGTTTTTGGTAAGATTTTTCAGATAGGGGAGTTTGCAAAGACCTATATGGAAAATGGTGCCATGAACGGCATTCGCTCTGGTTGTGTTTACCAGTGGCTGGACAGGGATGGGCAGTTTGACGCAGAGGATTACTGTGTGCCCAAGGAAGTGTTGTTTCCAGATACACTGGAAGATTTGTGCTATGTTAAGGTGCGATTCGCATTGGCAGAGCAGGATCTTCGTGCCATACATGGCGTTTTTGTCAACCGGGTAGCAGGGGTTTTGGACTATATTTGGCGGAATTGGGAAATGTTGCTTAAGGATATGGAATGTGGAAAAGTGGATGAATGCGTGAGCCTCAGCCCCAGGTGGCGGGAGTATGTAGAGCGAAAATTGCCGCCCAATCCTTTGCGGGCTGCACAACTGCGCCGTCTTTCTCATGAGACGTTGCGTAAGGGTATCATTAAGAAGATCTGGCCTAAGGTCCGGTATGTGTTGGCAATTGGCGGAAAATCGTTTGCTTATTATACAGAAAAGATGCAGGAATATGCAGGGGACATTCCCATACATCCTTATGCCTATGCAGCTTCCGAAGGGATTTTTGGCGTGGCTGAGAAGATGGATCAGACAGATCGTTATATTCTCTTTCCAGAGGCGGGGTTTTTTGAATTTCTGCCACGAAACGAGGAGCAGATGGAAGAAAAACGGCCTTTATTTATGTGGGAGATTGGCATCGGGGAGCGGTATGAACTTGTGTTTACAAATCATTCGGGACTGTATCGTTACTGTATGCAAGATGTGATAGAGGTCGTTGGTTGGCATGGACAGGCTCCTATCGTGCAGTTTTGTTACCGTAAAAATCAAGTGATCAATATTGCGGGAGAAAAAAGCAACCAGGAGCAGCTAGTAGAGGCTGTCAGGCAGTTTGCATTTCGTATGCGCTGTGAAATTATGGGGTATTGCGTACAGCAGGATATGTCAGACGTATTGCCGCGGTATCAGTTTTATTTGGAATGCACAGATATCCATATTTCAGGCGCAGAAGACATTTTAGATGATTGCCTTTGTCGTGTAAATTATGAATATCAGGGCTGCCGCAAGATGAATGAAATTGGCAAGGTTCGGATTTCTTATCTGCACGCAGGCAGTTTTGGACTCTATGAGGAACAATTAGCGAAGAGTGGCAAAATGATGGGGCAGAACAAGCAGGTATGCATTCTGGACACAGAGGAGAAGAAGAAGTTTTTTGCTGCTAGGGAGGACGATTCTAGGCAATTTTAAGAAGTTCCCAAGGGCCAAGTGTCGTTGGGGAAAGGAAGAAATAAAATGAAAAAAAGGATTACCGGACTTACGGGAAAACTGACGCTCGCCATCATAATCTTTGGTATTTTGCTGGGGGCAATGATCAGCATAATTGGCTACCAGGAATTCACGTCTGTGTTAGAGCAGCAGTACAATGATTCAGCCTATGAGATTGCGGAGGCTGCGGCAAAGTGCTTAAATCCAGACAAATTTGAAGAAT
>OFGA01000016.1_pt1 | contig 139672 bp, 113 predicted proteins | sample 1521471 | NCBI WGS metagenome assembly OFGA01 (sample SAMEA3504086, study PRJEB24116) | mouse gut metagenome | biome: mouse gut; feature: mouse-associated habitat; material: faeces | place: Denmark | collected 2011 | reverse complement strand
AGATGTCTATGCTGCCAAAGGCAGCAAGACCTTTTGGCACTATGAATTGCAAAATCGGGAAACTCAAACCATTGTATTCAGAAAAACTTAATATTTATTTTACAAAAATAAGAAAGTAGCATTCTTGTTTCCATCACATTGTAACGTTATAATAAAAAATGAGGATATGTTGCTAGAAATTTTAACAGAAGAAAAGGATGAAATATGAGAAAGAGAATGTTACTGATATTGTTGGCAGTTATGATGTTTTCCATGGATGGGGTCAGCCTGTATGCCAACGGACTTTTACATCAGGCAAAGGCCGGGCTGGAAGCAGTGTCAGAATCTAAACCAGGTCTGGAAGATGATGACGACTTTCCAGAAGGGGTAGGCGATGGGGGAACAGAAGAAGAATGCTTTCCAGGAATTCCAGAATCTGAGGAACCAGGAATTCCAGAGCCAGAGGAACCAGGAGCCTCGGGAGAAGATCCCAGTCAGGGCAAGCAGGAATACGCCATTTATTTTAACTTTGCTGGTGGAACTACAGAGGATGGGGCGTCCAGCATTACCATCCAGGTGCCCGAAGGAAGCTTTCCAAACGCAGGGGCTGTGGTGATGCCGCAGAGAAAAGGTTATTTCTTTCAGGGCTGGCTAGACGAGAACGGGGCATATTACAAATTTGATCAGCCAATCACAGAGAACATTGCCTTGCTTGCCTCCTGGACGCCGATCACCTACCGCGTGAAGTTTGACTTAAACGGCGGGGAGGGGCAGGAGATCCCAGAGCAGATTTTTACTTACGACAAAGAGGAATTGCTGCCTACGAAGATCGGGAAAAAGCAAGGATATGCATTTTGGGGGTGGAGGTTGAAAAATTTGGAATTTTATCCCGATGGAGAGCCTGTAAAAAACCTCACAGATCAGGATGGGGCGGTGGTAACGCTCAAGGCAGTTTGGAAACGTGCTAATTATAAGGTACGCTTTGACGCTAACGGAGGCAATGGGACCATGCAAGAGCAATCCTTTGTTTGTGGAAAAAGTAAGAACTTGAATAAGAACAAGTACAAGAGGTCAGGATACGTCTTTACAGGATGGAATACCCAAAAAGATGGAAAAGGGAAAAGTTATGCAGACAAGGAAGAAGTGTGTTCTTTGAGCCAGGAACATGGCAGTACCGTTGTGCTGTTTGCTATGTGGCAAGGAAACGCCTATCAGGTGCAATATAATGGAAACGGCGCAGACAGTGGAACGGTTGGATATACAAAACATGTATATGGAACAGGAAGCAAATTAGCGGCGAATCACTTTAAGAAAAGAGGTTATACGTTTGCCGGATGGAATACCAAAGCCAACGGAACAGGCAAGACTTACAAAGCAGGCGAGGAGGTCAAGGAACTTACTACGAAGGCAGACGGCGTGGTAACACTTTATGCAAAATGGACGACCACGAAATATCAAATCAACTATAAGCTGAAAGGCGGCGCTTTGCCTAATTCCGCAAAAAAAAGCTATACGATTGCCAGTAAAACGATTTCCTTGCCAGCGCCAAAGCGAAACGGCTACGATTTTGACGGCTGGTATAAAGATCAAAGCCTAAAGAATCGCGTCAAGCAGATAAATGCTGGAACCGTGGGCGACAAGACGTTTTATGCGAAATGGGTAAGATGTAGCAAAAAGCCTACAAAGAGCGCTGCGAAGATTACTGCCTGCAAAGCTTCCGGGACTGGCAAAGTCAAGGTTGCGGCTACCATAAAGAGCCGCATTCTCAGTGACGACGACCGTTATTATCTGGCTTATGTAAACCCTGTCAATGGGACGCCTTACCGAATCGCGGCAGAAAGTTATAAAAAGAAAAAAGTTGTATTTCAATTAAAAACAGCACAGAATCAGGGCTATGCGGTATCCATGTACGGTATCGCAGTCAAAAAAAACGGAAAGCTTAAGTTGATCAGCAGTAGCTCTTATGTCAAAAATCCTGAAAAAGCAGCAAGCAATAAGTCGAAGTATAAGCTTGGCAAAACGAAAAAGGGAATGCAGTTTTTTCAAAGCATGGAGGAGATTGATTCTTGCGGGGCTAAAAATAATTTTTTGAACCTCACGGCTTCCATGGTGTGTAAAAATGGCGCTGTGCCTTACCAGTATAATGGAAAAACCTATTATTTTAACCGCATGACAAGATATCAGGAAATTGTTTCAGAATGTAATAAGAAAGGCATCAATGTCACGATGCAGGTTATGTTAGACTGGGTAGACGGCAATACAGATCTAATTGCGACGAAGGCAAGGAAACAGGGAGCTGCGCCTTATTATACTTGGAATATTTATCAAAATGGAGCTCGGGAAAAGATGGAAGCGATCTTCTGCTATCTGGGCAGCGTGTTTGCAAAGAAGAACTGTTATGTTTCTAATTGGATTCTCGGGAATGAGATCAATAATCCTGGGGGCTGGAATTATGCGGGGACTTTGTCACAAGGATCTTATTTTAAAACGTATGCATATGCGTTCCGTAACCTTTACTATGCAATTCGAAGCCAGTATTCCAATGCCCGTATTTTCATCTGCATGGATAATCTTTGGAATACCGCAGTACCAGGGGGGTATAGCGCAAAGCATTCCATTACTTCTTTTGTGAAGCAGCTTGAGAAGATTCAGAGAGGAATTAAATGGAATCTTGCCTACCATGCCTATTCGTACCCTCTGACCTACACAAACTTTTGGGAAGGATTTGGGATTTCCAACAAAGCAGATACGCCCTATGTGACAATGAAAAATCTGAACGTGTTGACTAATTATATCAAGAAAAAATATGGTTCCTCTGTGAGAATTATTTTATCAGAGCAAGGATATAGTTCCACGATGGGATATGCAAATCAGGCTGCAGCCCTGGCATACAGCTATTATATTGCAGCATGTAACCCTATGATCGATGCCTTTATCATTCGCAGCTATGACGATCACCCAGTGGAAGTCGCCCAAGGACTGCGTATGGGCATCAAGGGAAAGGAGGCGTTCAAAGTGTATAAATATATGGATACCTCCAAGTCTTTAAAATATACCAAACGCTATCTGAAGATGGTTGGGGCAAAATCGTGGAAGAAAATCGTGCCAGGATATAAGACCAATAGAATTTATAAAATGTATGTAAAATAGGAAAATTTGGCGCCAAGCACTTGCATCAGCGGTGATTTTGGCGCCATTTTGATTATGATCCAGCACCTGATGCAATTATTTCTCATTGATTAATCAGAAACTTTAAATGGAATGGATAAATTTGCAATTACTGTGAGAAAATGCTATAATAAAGCAGCTTGAGTTTCCGTATTCTGTAATTTTATCGTATCAAAAGGTTTCCATTACAAAGTGATGGAAACACTTCGCACAGAAAAGCGCTACGGAAAGCTAGCTTTCCAAACACTTATTGTGCAAGATATCTATGTTGCCAAAGGCAGCAAGACCTTTTGATAAGATAAAATTACAGAATACGGAAACTCAAATAAAGCAAATTTAGACGGAATTAGGAGAGAAAATATGGTACAGCTTGCATTATGTCTGCTAATGATTGCGTTGTTGTTTTTAGAATTCGCAGTCTTTGGCAATGGATTTTGCAAACTATTTCGTTTGAAATTCCGGGCATATGAGACAGGAATTCTAGGTTTTTTTGTATACTTTGGTTTTTTCCAGATCGAAGCGCTGCCGCTGATTTTGCTGCAAAGGCCTTTTCATGAACTGGCATGGCTGTGGGCAGGCACTGCCTGTCTCGTGAATCTTTGCGTGCTGCTGACGGCAGGCAAAGCGCTTGCGTTTTATCTAAAAAGCATCTTTGCAGGTTTATGGCGTATCAAAGGGATTTTGCTTGTAGCGGTGGTTTTACTGGTGTTTTTTGTATGCTGGTTCCAGGGAACCCAGCCGTATGTGGGTTGGGACACCGTGGATTATGTTGGGACAGTGAATACGACGGTATATACAGATACCATGTATGTATACCAAGGAAATTCCGGCGCCATGGCGAAAGAATTGGATTTGAGATATGCCTTGTCGGCATTTTACATGCATTCTGCGCTGTTGTGCAAATTGATGTCTGCAGGCGGCATGATCGTGCAGAAGTATATCATAGGCACAGTTTGCGTTTTGATGCATGCAGGAATTTTATTTGCGATAGGGAGGCATTTGTTTCCAGAAAAGGAAAAGAAAGCGCTGTTTTTTACGGGATTGGCATTCGTGATGCATCTCGGATTTTATACCAACTATTCCGTATCGGATTTTCTGATGATCCGTGCTTACGAGGCAAAAGGGTTTTGTGCCAATGTGGTGATTCCTGCGATGTTTTATGCGATATTGCGCTTCTGGCAGGACTGGGAGAAACGGGAGCATCGGGCATTGCTGTTTGTGGTTTGCTTTTCTAGCATTCCAGTATCAATGTCTTCGCTTGCGATTATTCCGGCAATGCTGGTGATCGCCGTGACAGCGCATGGACTCGTAATCAAATCGCCGAAAGTTATCTTTCACAGCATTTGGTATGCAGTGCCCAATGGGATGTATTTGATTCTATATTTTCTGTATACCCGGGGGTTTCAGATTATGATTCACAAATAAAAGAAATCGCAGAGTTAGAGGAAAGAATATGTATAATGTAGAGAATATACAGCAGATGATCCAGACATATGGAGGGTTCACTATGTTTTTGCCGGCCTTCTTAATCTGCGTGATTTATGCTTTCTGCAGCACAAAAGAGTCGGAGAAGAAACGCTTGACATTTGTTTTTCTGCTGAGCATTTTGTTTATTTTTAATGATCTGTCGATTAAATTGGTTGGAAGGATCACAGGCATCGCCACATATTACCGCTTTCTATGGGCGGTGCCTATCCTTCCGATGATTGCATGGGCAGGAACCAAGGCAGTGTCGGAGCGTGAAAAACTTTGGGAGAGAGCCATGGTTCTCGGGCTTTTGGCATGTCTCTTCTGGGGGGGCAAAAATAGCTTTGTCGTAGAAGGAACCATACGGATTCCAGAAAATGCTTACAATCTGGCAGAGGATGTGATACAGGTTTGTGAGATGATTGAAAAAGACAAGGACAAGGAACGTCCAGTGGTTATTTTTGACCTAGGATGCCAGATGCAGTCGAGGCTGTATGATCCCTCTTTGATATGGGGGATCAGCCGTAAAGCTTATCAAACCCATAATAATACAGCAGGGTATGAGGATGTAAAAAAATATATAGCTGAAAAAGCGATGATCCGCGCAGTCAATTATGGCATCAAGGGGGAAGAAGAGCGTTTATCCAAGGCTCTCAAAAAGAAAAAAGTGGACTATGTCGTGACATTGACGCTCTATGAGATGAGCGATTATCTGGAGCAAGTAGGCTATGAACTGTTAGGCACTACATTGGAAAGAAGCGTATATGTCAGAAAAGAAGAATAGGGAGCAGAGCTTTAAAGAGAACGTTATGGATATCAAGGGGCAGGGGTTTGGCGATAGGGGAACGCTGTGGATATCCGTGGAGAGTAGCATCAAAAAAGAATTGGAGGTTGATCCATGAAAGGAATTATTTTAGCCGGAGGTTCCGGAACAAGATTGTACCCATTAACCAAAGCCATTTCCAAACAGATAATGCCAGTGTATGACAAGCCCATGATATATTATCCGTTGTCTACCCTGATGCTGGCGGGGATTCGGGAAGTGCTGATTATTTCCACGCCTAGGGATCTTCCCATGTTTGAGGAATTGCTAGGGGATGGGACGCAGCTTGGCATGTGTTTTTCCTATGCTGTGCAAAAGGAACCAAGAGGACTGGCAGATGCGTTTATCATAGGCGCAGAATTTATCGGAACGGACGCTGTGGCGTTGGTGCTGGGAGACAACATTTTTTATGGACAGAGCTTTTCCAGGGTGCTTCAAAATGTGGCGAAGCGCACAGAGAGCCAGCCAGGGGCGACAATTTTTGGTTATTACGTCAGGGATCCTAGGGAGTATGGCGTGGTAGAATTCGATCAGCAAGGCACGGCGGTTTCCATTGAAGAGAAGCCAGAACATCCGAAATCTAACTATGCAGTACCTGGACTGTATTTCTATGACAATGACGTGGTAGAGATTGCAAAGAATGTAAAGCCCTCCGCCCGTGGCGAAATAGAGATCACCAGTGTTAACAATGCTTATTTGGAACGAGGCAGCTTAAAAGTGGAGACTCTTGGCAGGGGATTTGCATGGCTGGATACTGGAAATCATGATATGCTTCTGGCAGCCGCGGATTTCGTGTCTGCATTCCAGAAACGGCAGGGATTATATATTTCTTGCATTGAGGAGATTGCATATAAACGGGGATTTATCACCGCAGATCAGTTAGAGAAGTTGGCAGAACCTCTAATGAAGACAGAATATGGGCAGTATTTGATGGAGATTGCGCAAGGACTGTAAGAGCGGGGGAATGAGGACAGCTTTGACAGAAGAGAACAGCAGGAGGTTTATGTTAAGATGGGTAAGATTAAAGTGACAGATCACTGTAATGGGATTGCAGGGTTGAAAGTGATAGAGCCAGCCGTATTCGGCGATCAGAGGGGCTATTTCATGGAAACCTATAATTATAATGATTTCAAAGAGGCGGGGATTGATTGTGAATTTGTGCAGGATAACCAGTCGGCTTCCAAGAAAGGAGTGCTTCGCGGGCTTCATTTCCAGATTAATTATCCCCAGGATAAGTTGGTAAGGGTGGTAAATGGCGAGGTCTTTGACGTAGCAGTTGACCTGCGGGAAGGATCAGAAACTTTTGGAAAGTGGTTTGGCGTCACATTGTCAGCGGAGAATAAAAAACAGTTTTTTATCCCCAAGGGGTTTGCGCATGGATTTGTAGTATTGTCTGATTATGCGGAATTTTGCTATAAAGTGACTGATTTTTATCATCCCAATGACGAGGGCGGGATTTTATGGAAAGATGAGAAGATCGGCGTGCAATGGCCTATGCCCCAGGGAATGACAGAGGATGATTTGATTTTATCAGATAAAGACCGAGCGTGGGGTGGCATAGAAGAATACTGCGACAATAAAAATAAATAATTATCGCAGTTGGGAAGGAGAACGTACCATGGGAAAGAAGGCATTGGCATTTTTACTGGCAGGCGCATTGTTTCTGACTGGGATCGGAGCAGAGCAAGCGCTGGCGGCTCCGACAGAAAATACAGAGACAGAAGAAGCATTTGACGACAGCGTTACTCCAGATCAGGGGGCTTGCCCAGACGGAGGGTTTCAGGCTCCCAAGGCGATAGAGATTTCAGAGGAGATGGCAGAATCGATAGAGCTTATCGAGGAAGAGGATGTGGAGATCAAGAATGGAAGGATGATACTGCATTCGGAGTCTTATGGCTCTCAGAAATATGACTCTTCTTGGGATATCTATTCTTCCAATTATATTTATAACCGCCTTAGCGCTAATGAGCGTAAATTTTGGGATCTTTTGGATGCGCTTTGCAGAAGGTACCTTGTTACTACAGTGAATGCGTCTGCGCAGACGCTGCAAGGCAATACCTATTATATCGCAGATAAGTGGATCAGTTATAGCAGCCTGGGGTTATCAGAGTGGCAGCTCAGTATTTTGTATACCATGTTCACCTATTCGAATCCTCAGTACTATTTTCTGGAAAATGGTTATTTGTTCGGACAGGGAAGCATGTGTCCGGTCATTTATGCTAAATTTGCCAGGGGAGTCGACAGAATAAGTGAGACCGAGAAAGTAAAGCGGCAGATTGACGCTATGAAAAGCAAAGTTGAGAAAGGGACCGATGATCTCGACAAGGCAAGGATTGCACATGATCTGATTGTCGAGAAGATCCAGTATGACAGGGGATATGATACGGGGAACTATTATACGCCCTACCATCAAAGTGCGTATAGCGTGTTCCAGGACGATTACACAGTGTGCGCAGGCTATACGAAATCTTTTAGCATTCTGATGAACAGCGTGGGGATTGACACGATAGGGGTCACCAGCCTGATCGAAAAAACAGATATTTTTGGAGAGAAGACTACCACAGGCCATGCCTGGAATATGATTTGTCTCAATGATTCCTGGTATTACGTGGATCTTACTTGGGACGATCAGGACGGGGCAGGCGGCAGAAGCAAGATTTATACTTATTTTGGCATCAGCAAGACGACCCTTACCAGGAAGCTGGATACGACGGGCTTTCATCAGGAAGAGCCAGGTTATACAGGGCTGATTCCGGTATGTACCAAGGATCTTGGCTCTACAGAGCTGCAGGTAGGAACCGCATATCTGCCCACGGCGACCACGGCGGCTGTGACCATAAAGCAGAATAAGACCAAGAGCGGCATGTCTGTGACTTTAAAGACGGCTACTCCGGGTGCAGACATCTATTATACGATTGATGGGAAAACTCCATCCTCTTCTTATACCAGAAGTTACCATTATACGGGACCGTTCAAGGTGACCGCTAATGTGACAGTAAAAGCGGTGGCTGTGAAGGACGGGCAATGGGACAGCAAGGTCAGTGACGGGAAAGTAAACGGCAAGATGTATACCGTCACATTCAATACCATGGGGGGCAAGAAGCTTTCTTCTAAGCTAGTTTGGCCGGGAGAGGCGGTTGAAAAGCCAGCGGATCCCAAGCGTGCAAAATATCAATTTGCAGGATGGTACAAGGAAAAGGGATGCAAAAGCAAGTGGAATTTTAAGAGCAAGATCACCAAGAATACCACGGTTTATGCAAAGTGGAACAAGGTGAAAGTCGCCAAGACCAGTGTCAGTTTGAAAAATCAGTCTGGCAGAAAGCTGAAAGTCACGGTAAAGAAAATCAGTGGCGCAAAAGGGTATGAGATTCGCTATTCGCTCAACTCCAATATGAGTTCTGCCAAAAAGAAAGAGGCGAAATCAGGAGTAAAGACTATCAGCGGGCTCAAAAAAGGCGCCCGGTATTATGTCCAGGCAAGGGCATGGAAACTGGATTCGGCAGGCAAGAAAGTATATGGTGACTGGGGCAGTGCCAAAGCAGTTACGATTCGAAAATAATCAAAGGAAGTCGGCATATGAATGGGACGTCAAAAAATATAATTGCAGAATTGATCGAAAACCGCAAGCTTATCAAAAGCCTGGCAAAGAACGATTTTAAGATCAAATTTGCAGGTTCTTATCTAGGAACCCTGTGGGCTTTTGTGCAGCCGGTGATCACGGTGCTGATATACTGGTTTGTCTTTGACAAGGCGATCGGCGCAAGAGTAAATATGCAGACAGCGCTTCCGCTTCCTTATGTCTTGTGGCTGGTCGCAGGAATTGTGCCCTGGTTTTTCTTTTCTGACTGTGTCAGCGCTGGGACGGCCGTGCTGGCAGAATACAATTATCTGGTTAAAAAAGTGGTTTTTAATATAGATATTCTGCCAGTAGTCAAGGTGTTTGCCTCAATTTTCGTACATGCATTTTTTGTGGCGTTCATGCTGGCCTTATTTGTAGCATATGGTTACTTGCCAGATCTCTATGTACTGCAGGTAGTTTATTACAGCCTAGGCGTTTTAATTCTTGCACTGGGAATCAGCTATCTTACCAGCGCCATCTCTGTGTTTTTTCCAGATATGCGCCAGATTGTGAATATTGCCCTGCAAGTAGGAATTTGGGCGACGCCCATTATGTGGAGCATTCATGACATGAAAGAGAAGATTCCAGATGCGGCGATGGCGGTACTCAAGCTCAATCCGATGTATTATATTGTGCAGGGTTACCGGGAAGCTTTGATTGATAAGGCGTGGTTCTTTGAACATCCGGGCATGACATTGTATTTCTGGTGCTTTACAGCGGCTGTATGCGTGCTGGGCGTAACGGTATTCAAACGGCTCAAAGTACATTTTGCAGATATGATGTAGAAAGGAAGCATATGGAAGAGACAGCAATCAAGGTGACAAAAGTCAGCAAAATCTATAAACTGTATGATACGCCTTCTGCACGTCTGAAGGACGCCCTGGGGCTTTCACGAAAACGGAATTACAGAGAACACCAAGCCTTAAGAGAAATAAGCCTTACGATCCACAAAGGGGAGACTGTGGGGATTATCGGAACCAATGGTTCCGGCAAGTCCACGATCTTGAAAATTATCACCGGAGTCATCCGTCAGACCAGCGGGGAAGTGGAAGTAAAGGGGAGAATCTCTGCATTGCTGGAACTGGGCGCTGGCTTTAACCAAGAGTATACGGGAATTGAGAATGTGTATCTGCAAGGGACCATGATGGGATTTTCCAGAGAGGAGATTGCCCGGAAAATCAACGCAATCCTGGAATTTGCAGACATCGGGGATTTTATCAATCAACCTGTAAAAACGTATTCTAGCGGAATGTTCGTGCGGCTTGCCTTTGCAGTCGCCATCAATATTGAACCGGAAATCCTGATTGTCGACGAAGCGTTGTCTGTCGGGGACGTGTTCTTTCAGGCAAAATGTTACCGGAAGTTTGAAGAATTTAAAGAGATGGGCAAGACGATTCTTTTTGTGAGCCATGATCTTAGTAGCATTACCAAATACTGCGACCGTGCAGTTCTATTAAACAAAGGCGTAAAAGTCATGGAGGGCACGCCCAAGGAGGCCGTGGATCAATTCAAAATGGCATTGGTGGAACAGGAAGAGGCGCAGCGCAGTAAGAACGCTTCCCGGTGGATGCCAGGGGAAACAGGAGAGAAGTGGCGTGACAGCCTCAGCGTCAATCCGCAGACGCTGGAGTATGGGGACAAAAAGGCGGAAATCTTGGATTTTGCGATTGTTGACAAGACAGGAAAGATTACCAATGTGATTGAAAAGGGAGAGCTGTGCACGATCAAGATGAGAGTGTTATTTCATCAGGACGTGGCGGAGCCGATTTTTGCCTTTACCCTGAAAAATCTCATGGGCATTGAGCTTACGGGCACCAATACGCTGTTGGAAAAGCAGATCGTAGAACCTAAGAAAAAGGGAGAAATCCAGGTTGTCAGCTTTACCCAGAAAATGATTCTGCAGGGAGGGGAATACCTGTTGTCATTGGGATGTACGGGATACGAGAAGGAAGAGTTTAAAGTACATCACAGACTGTATGACGTGTGCAGCCTGGGCGTGATTTCGGAAAAGAATACCGTTGGTTTTTTCGACATGGAATCTGCGGTGGAGATCGAGTGAAATTAGAGGGACGGGAAAATGCTGGAGAAGTTTAACGTAGTAAGAGTCAGATTCCACATAGAAGAGAAACAGGTTCTGGTGATTCAGGGCTTTTGGCATGGCAGGGGGCAGGATGAGGAGCTTAAGCCTGTCCTGGACGGGGAAGAACTCCCTTGGCATATCAAGAAATACGATGGCATGGAAGTGCGTCAGCGTTATATGATTTATGATCTGGGCATTGAGGAAGAATATTTTCTGTATGTAGCATTGCCAGAGGATTTGGAAGTAAAGCAGGAATTCGTGCTTTGGGCGGGGGATTGCCTAGTTTACCGCAAAAAGGCGTTGCAGTTGCTCCGGCAGAGAGAGGAACTGGATGTGTTTTTGGAACAGACTGTGCTTGAGAAAGATCAATGTTATATCAAGGGGTGGGCAGCTTCCGCCACCCCTGTTTTGGTGAAAGCGTTCGGAGCTGGGGGAAAGGAGCTGCCCTGTGAAGCTTCCTGGCATGAGCGCAGGGATGTAGCGCAAGTTTACCGGGAAATTTCCCGCCTGCCAGACGCTGGCTTTGAGATAAAGCTTGCCCATCACGGGTTGTCTGGGGTACAGTTGGAATTTTCCAATGGGGAGCGCAGCACCAAGACGAAAGTGCCTGTGGCGTCGACATTTTTGTTTGAGAATGTGATGGGGAGCAGTTATCTGGGAAAAGGAATGCGGTTTTTACAGCGTCATGGATTTAAGGAGTTCTGTACTAGAACAATCCAAGTGCTGGCGCAGAAGTCTGCTTCCCTGGGAGATTATCAGAAATACCGTCAGGCAGTGGCGCCTACAGAAGAGGAGCTTTTAAGGCAGCGGCAGCAAACTTGGGACCAGAAGCCTTTATTTTCCATCGTGGTGCCATTGTATAAGACTCCTGTCAGATATTTGGAACAGCTCGTGGAATCTGTAATTGCTCAGACTTATGAGAACTGGCAACTTTGTCTCTCAGATGGAAGCGGTTTTCCGTCGCCGCTTAAGGACTATCTGGACAAGCTCGAAAAGAGAGAGCAGCGGGTAAAAATAGTCCGTCACAGCGTATCCTTGCAGATTTCTGATAATACCAATGCGGCGATACAAGCGTCAGACGGAGATTTCATCGTATTTGCAGATCATGACGACTTGTTGTCAGAGAATGCATTATATGAATGTGCCTGCGTCTTGCGGGATCATCCGCAGACAGAATTGATCTATTCGGACGAGGATAAAGTGTCCATCAATGGAAAGAGGTATTTTGAACCCCATTTTAAATCGGATTATAACCCGGATCTTTTGTGCAGCATGAATTATTTCTGCCATTTGGTGGTGGCAAGCCGACCGCTTTTAGAACGTACAGGACTCTTAAACGGGGAATTTGACGGAGCCCAGGACTATGATTTCGTTCTGCGATGTACGGAGCATACGAAGAATATTCATCATATTCCCAAAGTGTTGTATCATTGGCGCGCCCATGAGGATTCCACGGCAGAGAACCCAGAAAGCAAACGATATGCTTTTGAGGCAGGCAGACGGGCGATAGAGGCTCATTATGCCAGGAGAAATCTTCCTGCAAAGGTGGAAATGGGAGAGTATCCAGGGCTTTATAGAACTTATTGGCAGTGGAAAGAGCAGCCTTTGATTTCGATTTTAATTCCCAACAAAGACCATGTGAAAGATCTGGATCAGTGCATAAAGTCAATAGAAGAGAAGTCTGTGTACCACAACTATGAATTTATCATTATTGAAAATAATAGCGAGTTGCCAGAAACCTTTGCATATTATAAAAGGCTGGAAGCAGAGCATCAGAAAGCGCATGTCATCTATTGGGAGGGAAGCTTTAACTATTCTGCCATTAATAATTTTGGCGCAGAACATGCCAATGGGGAATATTTGCTACTATTGAATAATGACACAGAGATGATAAATCCGGACTGTCTGTGGCAGCTTTTGGGCTATTGCATGCGAGAAGACGTGGGGGCTGTGGGAGCGAGGCTCTACTATGAGGACGATAGCATTCAACATGCAGGGGTGGTGATTGGCTTCGGCGGAATCGCAGGTCACACGTTTATAGGATTTGACCGCCAGGCAAACGGCTACTTTTCGAGGATTATCTGCGCCCAGGATTACAGTGCGGTGACTGCGGCATGCATGATGACTAAAAAATCTGTCTATCAGCAGGTAGGAGGGCTGACCGAGGAGCTGGCGGTGGCTTTCAATGACATCGACTATTGCATGAAGGTGCGCCAGGCGGGGAAATTGGTGGTCTATAATCCCTATGCCCAGCTCTACCATTATGAATCAAAATCCAGGGGGCTGGAGGATTCCCCTGAGAAGCAGGAACGTTATTATAAAGAAATGAAGTATTTTGTGACAAAATGGAAAGCATTTATGGACAAGGGAGATCCTTATTACAATCCGAACCTAACCTTGTCAAAAGCAGATTTTTCACTGAAACAGGTGTAATGACTCGTAAGAATTACAAGCGGTCAGTACGTTAAGCGCGTCAGGCGTCAAGGAACTTCGTGCGCTACATCAGCGCAGAATGGAGGATGTTATGGAGAAAATTGGAAACGTCATTCTAGACGATGCCCATTATCCGGGGGAAGACCTCTACAGTGACGGGGATGTCGAGGACCATATCTTAGAGTTGGTGCGACGCTTTCCGCAGCAAGAATATGCCCAGGTAATTGCCAGTGAACAGGATTGGGCAGTTTTGTATCATCTTGCTCACGAACGGGAGAATATCCTTAGCTGGTATCCTTTTGAACCTGGGGCGAAAGTGCTTGAGGTTGGATCTGGATGCGGCGCAGTGACAGGGGCGGTAGCGGCATCGTCAGCCTCAGTGACTTGTATTGACCTTTCTAAGAAGCGCAGCATGATCAATGCGGAGCGTCATAAGGCGTATGAAAATATCCGAATCTGCCTGGGGAACTTCCAGGATGTGGAGAAAGAGCTGGATGATGATTATGATTATGCGACCTTGATCGGAGTTTTTGAATATGGAAGCGGCTATATCGGTGGTCAAAAGCCCTACCACGGATTTCTCACGACGGTGATGAGCCACCTTCGGCCAGGCGGCAAGCTCTTGCTGGCGATTGAAAATAAATTAGGATTAAAGTATTGGGCAGGCTGCAGAGAAGACCATGTGGGAACTTATTTTGAAGGACTGGAAGGATATCAAAATACCAGCGGAGTGCGGACGTTTTCTAGGCCTGAGCTGATTCAAATTATGGAAGAATGCGGCTACACGGATTATCAATTTTATTATCCCTATCCCGATTATAAGTTTCCGAGAGTAATCTATTCGGATCAATATCTTCCAAAAGTGGGAGAATTATATGATAATATCTGTAACTTTGACAGGGAACGCCTGGTTTTGATGGATGAAGGCAAGGTATTTGACCAGCTTTTAAAAGACGGGCTGTTTCCGCTTTATTCCAATTCGTTCTTTGTGGAGATTCGCAAGCCAGGGACTGTGAAACAACCTGCTATGAAAATGTTGTATACAAAATATTCCAGCCACAGAGCGCCGCAATTTTCAATTCAGACCAGGATTGCAAAGGGCATTGATGGGAATAATATGTTGTATAAGCTCGCAGAATATCCAAAAGGGCAAGCGCATATTGCACATATGGCGGAAGCAGCGGGAAGACTTGCCAGATTGTGGAGCGAAAAAGGATTGCTACAGGTGAACCGTTGTGATCTGCAACAGGGCAGGATTGCGTTTGAATACTTAGAAGGCGTTACCTTGGAAGAACAATTGGACAGCTTTCTGGAACAAGGACGAATCGAGGAGGCTTGCGAAAAGCTGCGTGATGCAGTAAAAAGAATCAAAGACAGCGCTAAAACGCAGCTGTTTGTTATGACCCCGGAATTTTGCCAGGTGTTCGGGGAGGCAGAGCTTTCTACGGAACAGGCAGTTTCCGTAGCGGATATAGATCTGATTTTTTCAAATCTCTTGCAGACAAAGGATGGCTGCTTTCATGTGCTAGATTATGAGTGGACGTTTTTCTTTCCAGTTCCAGTCGCATTTATCCTCTACCGGGCGCTGCATTATTATCTGGAGGGCGCCTCTTTGCGCGCCAAGATCAAAGAACAGTTTGATTTTTACCAGGAATTTGGCATCACAAAAGAACAGCGGCAGATTTATCAGAAAATGGAGCAGAGGTTTCAGGCTTACATTTCGGAAGGCAGCGTTTCACCAGGAAGCCTGTATCACACGATGGGCAAGCGGGCGCTGCCTGTGGCAAAGCTGCTTGCTGAGACGGACCGCAGAAGGGTGCAGGTTTATGTGGATCGTGGACAAGGATTCTCAGAGGAGCAGTCCTATTTTATCGATGCTGCCTGGGGAGAAAATCCTCGTTATACTGTGCGTGTGCCAGAAAATACGAGCGGGCTTTGGATTGACCCGGCGTTAAGCCCTTGCATCTTAAAGGGATTAAAGCTCTCTTGGCAGGGGGAGGATGCTCCTGTAAAGTATCATACCACAGGATTTGAACTGCAAAAAAATAGTTTTTTATTTGACAATTGTGATCCAAAGATTATAATAGAAGAAATTCCACAAGGCGGCGGCAGGGTGGAGGTTTCTTATCAAATCAGCATTTTAGAGGAAGAGACAGCAGTACTTCTTATGGATAAAATAAATACCAGGGGACGAGTGAAGAAGAAGCTTAAGGGACTGGTAAAAGGATAAAAATATGAGAAGAAGAGAACAATATAAACATTTATTGAATCTGGCGGCAAACTATGTCATGCTGGCATGTGAGGCGGCGTTGTTTGCATATATCTGGTACGAAATCTATTATCCCATGCTCTTGAAAGAACAACGTTTCTGGAACCGGGGAAATTGGGCGATGATCGGCATGTATGTGCTGTTGATGTATTTTTTTACCAGGACATTCGGGGGCTACCGCATTGGCTACCTGCGCATTACGGATATCTGCCTGTCGCAGATATTGTCTATATTTTGCGCTAATGTGGTAGGATATCTCCAAGTCTGCCTGATTGCCAATGATTATATGCCAGTTTCCCCTATGTTGGCTTTGACGGGGTTGGAACTTCTGATCATACTGCCAGGAGTATATCTGGTACGTTTTGTTTATACCCGGCTCTATCCCCCACGGAAGATGATCGTGATCTATGGGCAGCATTCGCCAAAAGACCTGATTAAAAAGATCAATTCCAGGAAAGACAAGTACAATGTCTGTGCCACTGCCAGTGTGTATATGGGATATAAAGCTTTATATGAAAAGATTATGGAGTATGAGGCGGTAGTGCTCTGCGACCTGCCGACCAAGATGCGCAATCCTATTTTAAAGTTTTGCTTTGACCAGGGAAAACGTACTTATATCACTCCTAAGATATCTGATATAATCTTGACGGGCACAGAACGGATTCATTTGTTTGACTCGCCTTTGATGCTTTCTAGGAATCGCGGTCTTACCATAGAACAGCGCTTTGCGAAGCGTGCCATGGACATTGTATTTTCATTGGGGGCGATTGTAATTTCTTCGCCCGTGCTGTTGTTGATTGCAGCATGTATCAAGCTGTATGACAAAGGTCCAGTGTTCTATACGCAGGAACGGCTGACCCGGGACGGTGAAATTTTTAAGATTATCAAATTCCGCAGCATGCGCATCGATTCAGAAAAGGACGGGGCGCAGCTTGCAAAGAAAAATGACGACCGTATTACGCCCATCGGCAGACTGATCCGCAGGACTCATTTTGACGAATTGCCCCAGATCTTCAACATATTAAAGGGAGAGATGTCTTTTGTGGGGCCAAGGCCGGAACGGGAATCGATTGCCAGCCAGTATGAGGCGATGATCCCTGAATTTAGTTTCCGGCTCAAAGTGAAAGCAGGGCTTACTGGATATGCCCAGGTATATGGAAAATATAATACCACGCCTTATGACAAACTGAAGCTGGATCTTACTTATATTGAGACGTATTCTTTTTGGCAGGATATCAAGCTGATGATAATGACATTTAAAATCATATTCCAGAAAGAGAATACGGAAGGCATCGATAAAGGACAGGTGACGGCGGCTAAGAAATAACCACAATGAAGGAGCACTGATGATTTCATTTTGCGGTCAAAGCACAGATTGGAGGAAAAATGCAGGAAAAAGTTCTGGTGTCGGTGATCATGCCGGCGTATAATGCAGAACGCTATATCGTCCACGCCATTGAGTCCGTGTTATCCCAGGATGTTTCCCTGGAATTGCTGATCATTGACGACTGCTCAAAAGATCGTACCGCAGAGGTGGCGGAGAACTATGCGGATGGCAAAAAAGTAAAATTGTTCCGCAATCAGCAAAACCAGGGCGTGGCAGAAAGCCGCAACACTGGGATACGTCAGGCATTAGGAAAATATGTGGCATTTTTGGATGCCGACGACTGGTGGCAAGCGGGGAAGCTGTCAGCGCAGTGCCGTAAGATCGAAGAGACGGGGCAGGTGTTGTGCTGTACGGGAAGGGAATTAATGAATGCGGATGGCACAAGCCAAGGGAAAGTGATCGGGGTGCCGCAGGAAATCACATATTCGATGCTGCTTAGGACCAACAGCATTCCATGTTCTTCTGTATTGATGAGAACCGAGGCCGCAAGGGAGTTTTACATGTGCCACGACGAGCTCCATGAAGATTATATTTTGTGGCTGCGCGTGCTGCAGAAATATGGTCCGGCATGCGGCATTAATGCTCCAATGCTGAAATCTAGGATGAGCGAAGGAGGAAAGTCCCGCAACAAGCTAAAGTCCGCCAGGATGCAGTTTGGCGTTTACCGCTATATGGGCTTTGGCATCCTGCGCTCTTGCTACTACTTTATACAGTATGCGTTACATGGAATCAGAAAGTATCATTGAAAGACGACACGTTAGGGAGGAGTGCGCCTGCTTAAATAGAAAATTGACATAGCAGGGGATGTATGATAGGATAGGGGTCAGTATAGGCGCTGTGTAAAAAGCGCGCAGTATGGAGGGAATGATGGGAGAACAGACAACGTTGTTCCGGTTGAAACAAAACAAGCTGATGCGAGTGCTGGCGTTTCCTGTAATCAATGCTTTGCGCACATTTCGCCTTGCAACATATCGCTTTGGCACAGATGCCGCCAAGATTCGGGCGCTGAAAGATAGTCACAGCAAGGAACGGTGCTTCATCATCGGTAACGGTCCGAGCCTGCGGGCAGAGGATTTGGAAAAGTTAAAAGACGAATACTGCTTTGCGGCAAACCGGATCTATGAAATGTTTGAGCATACTACCTGGAGGCCTCAAAGCTATCTGTGCGTGGATTCTTATGTCTTTCGGGATATCGCCAGGAATATAGAGAAAATAAAGGTTCCAATGATATTTCTTCAGATGGAAAACCGTAAATACGGACTGAAGAACATCGACAGCGAAGTGATTTATATCAATAATTATTATCCTTACCTGGTAAATCGCTATAAAAGGCTCAAGGTAAAGATCAGCCAGGATGTGTCAAAGTATTTCGTGGCTGGCGAGACTGTGACATATACAGCGATCCAATTGGCGCTTTATATGGGATTTCAAGAGATTTATCTGTTGGGCGTTGATCATAATTATTCCAAGAAAATGGATTCCAGAGGGAATTTGACGGTCGATCAGAATATTAAGGATTATTTTGGGGATTTGACGTCGGAAGAATATTGCGTGCAGAATTTTGAAACCAGTACTAATGCTTATAAGACAGCAAAAAAGTATTGTGATCAGAAGCATATCGTCATTCAGAATCTTACCAGAGGCGGGAGATTAGAAGTATTTGAAAGAGGTACCTTAGAAACAGTTTTAGGCAGACCGGAAGGAGAGTCATAGAGAAATGCGTTTTTTTCAGGATATAGCAAAATATAGGAAATATTCTATTTATGCAATGAAAGCGGAACTTAAATCTGAAGTTGCAAATTCCTATTTGAATTGGGTTTGGTGGATTCTGCATCCGTTGGGCATGATGCTTGTATATGTGTTTGTTGCAGAGATTGTATTTCAAAGATCAGAGCCGTATTTTCCGGTATTTGTATTTTCAGGACAAACAGTATGGACTTTTTTTAATCGTAGTTTGAAACAGGGCGTAAACATTATTCGAAAGAAAAAGTCAATCATAACGAAAGTATATGTTCCCAAGCATGTTCTGATGATTCAGCTGTTGTTGGTGAATTTATTTAAAATGATGATTTCTTTTGGAATCGTGGCGGTGCTGTTTATGGCGTACAGCGTGCCGTTGTCTTGGAAGATTTTAGAGTCGATCCCTATTGTTTCTAGTGCGATTATCTTTACATTTGGAATTAGCCTGATCGCGTTGCATGCGGGGGTCTATATTGACGATTTGTCAAATGTTCTGGATATTATATTACGGTTTTTATTCTATTTTACAGGAATTTTTTATTCCGTTGAAACCAGGGTGCCGGCGCCTTTCAATAAAATTCTTTTAAATGTAAACCCTATGGCATTCTTTATACATTCATTGAGAAATTGCGTTCTTTATGATACGGGAGTTAATTGGCTGCTGCTTTTGATATGGCTGGGGATTGGAATTATTTTTATTGTAATTGGAGCAAATTTGATCTATAAGCACGAAAATGATTATGTAAAGGTGATATAAGAGTGAAAGAATTTGCTAGTTCTTTCCCTAACTGCCTGTTTGTGTTGTAACGTGCACAGAATGGAGGAAAGAGTTTGTTGATTCTTTCCCTAACTACCTGTTTGTGCTGAAAAGCGCACAGAATGGAGGAAATCATGGAAGAATATGCAGTTGAGGTTAATGATTTACATGTCGGATACCGCATCACAAAGCGTTTATCAATAAAAAATTTAATGAAAGGCAGAGAAAAGCCGAAAACATTTGAAGCGTTAAAAGGAGTTTCATTTTCTGTAAAAAAAGGAGCCATTGTAGGCGTAATAGGAAAAAATGGAAGCGGCAAGTCCACGCTGCTACGGACCATGGCAGGGATATTTGCGCCTGATATGGGCACAATTGATTTAAAGGGGCAGACGGTGTCATTGCTGTCCATCGGCGTTGGGTTCCAGAATGAAATGTCGGGACGGGAAAACATCATATTGTCGGGGATGCTGTTGGGATTCTCAGAGCAGGAAATGCGGGAAAGGATGGACTCTATCATTGAGTTTGCAGAACTGGGAGAGTTTATAGACATGCCAGTCCGCACTTATTCCAGCGGCATGCATTCGAAACTTGCATTTTCAATTACGGCGTCCCTGGAAACAGACTTGATTTTAATTGACGAGGTATTAAGCGTAGGGGATGCCAAGTTCAAGAAGAAAAGTTACCGTAAAATGAAAGAACTGATTTCGAATAAGGACAGGACGGTAATGATAGTGTCGCACAGTTTGGGATCTGTGCAGAAATTATGCGACTCTTTATTATGGTTGAATGACGGTCAAGTGATGATGCAGGGGGATGCGAAAGAAGTAATCAAGCATTATATGGAATTTATGGATATCAACGAGTCAGAAAAAGATATGTAAAAGGAGAGATACAATGGATGAGAGAGAGAAGCTGGAAGAAGCCAGAAGAGTTTTTGACGTGGAAATCAATGCATTGCAGCAGACCAGGGACGTTCTGGGACGGGAATTCTTAGACATTTTAAGTTTGATTACCGGATGTAAAGGACGGGTGATTATAACGGGAATGGGGAAGCCAGGCCATATTGCCCGTAAGCTCGCTGCGACATTTGCCAGCTTGGGAACGCCTTCTTTTGCGCTGCATCCAGCAGAAGCCCTTCATGGGGATCTTGGCATGATTACAGAACAAGATGTCGTGATTGCGATCAGTTACAGCGGAGAGAGCGAGGAGATCACGCGGATTTTGCCCAATATCAAGATGATTGGGGCGTCTTTAGTAGGAATTACTGGAAACAGTGAGTCCACGCTGGCTAAAATGAGCGATTATGTCCAAGTACTTCCAGCTTTTGACGAGGCATGTCATCTGAAGCTTGCACCAACCTCTAGCACGACGGTTACCCTGGCATATGGCGATGCGCTGGCGGTAACTGCTTCCGAAATCTATGGATTTAAGGAAGAGAATTTTGGGATGTTCCATCCTGCTGGGGCGCTAGGTAAAAAATTAATTATCAAAGTAAAAGATATTATGGCAAAGGGAGACGATAACGCCATCATATCTAAGGAAGAAACGTTGAAGACAGCGATCGTGGAGCTTAGCAAAAAGGTATTGGGAATCGTCACTGTGGTGGACAGTCAGGGAATGATTGCCGGAGTCATTACCGATGGAGACTTAAGAAGGTTTCTGGAAAAGGGCGTGGATGTGTATACGCTCGGCGTGGAAGAAGTGATGAGCAAGAGCCCGTCCGTGATCTATGAAGGAAAGTTTGCGATCGACGCCTTAAAAATGTTAAAGGAGCGAAATATCTCGTCGGCGCCAGTTGTGGATGAAACTGGAAAGGCAGTGGGGACTGTGGGATTACAGAAGATATTAGCGGCAGGGATCGTATTGTAAAGTCATGGAAAGGAAAAATCTCTCTTTTTTTACAAGGGTAAGACGATATGTTAGACGAAAATGCAAAGCGGCGTGTAATTTCTTGCATGTCTATGGAGCAGATGAGCGCAAGCTGTTGCAATATCAGAACAAATATGCAGGGAAACGCTGCTTTATCATTGGAAACGGTCCTAGCCTTAAGACTGAGGATTTGGAATTGCTTCAATTAAAAGGCGAATATTCTTTTGCATGTAATAAAATATATAAAATATTTGAAAAGACCAGTTGGAGACCAAGTTTCTATGCTTGCACAGACTTCATGGTTTTCGGGCAGAATGCTTCTGAGATCTTAAGCTTAAAGGGGTTTCCTAAGTTTTTGGGATGCAATCTTCCGTTTCAGAAGCAGATCAGGCAAGAGCAAGAAAATATCATCTTGAATTATGAAGTAAAAAAGATAGAAAAAACAAAATTCAATCCCCGCGCCACATTTATCTGCAGTGGGGGAAGCGTCGTGTTTGTAATGATTACTTTGGCATGGATGATGGGATTTCGGGAGCTTTATTTGATTGGATGCGACCATGAGTACAAGTTTTTTGATGGCAAAAGCGGCGGCGAGACAGAAGTGACAGACGAGGTCAATCAGGATTATTTTACAGAAAATTATATGAGGCCGGGAGAGGTCATGCTGATAGGAGATTTGAAACGGGCGCAACAGGGTTACCAGCTTGCAAAGGAATATATAGAAGCTCATGGAGGAAAGATTTATAATGCTACCCATGGAGGAAAACTCGAAGTCTTTCCAAGGGCGGATTTCTATCACGTACTAGAAAAAGGAACAAGAAAGGATTGAAAGGGTGGGATAATGAAAACAGTTGCTTTAGTACCAATTAAATTGAATAGCCAGAGACTGCCGCATAAGAATATACTGCCGATCGCAGGGCATCCCTTATGCTGGCATATTTGTAATGCGCTTAATGGAGCAAAAGGGATTGACGAGGTATATGTTTTCTGTAGCGATGAAAAGGTAAAACAATATATTCCAGAGGAGACGAAAGTATTGATCAGGGATCCGAGGCTCGACCGTGACGAGGTGAAAGGATTTGAGATTTATGCGGAATTCATCAAGCAGGTCGACGCAGACGTTTATGTGCTGGCACATACTACTTCTCCATTAATTAAGACAGAGACCATACAGAATGCGCTTGCCCATGTTTTGGACGGCTCTCATGACTCTGCTTTTTCGGCTCAGAGGATACAGACATTCGCATGGTATCAGGGAAAGCCTGTGAATTATGATATCAATGATGTTCCAAGAACGCAGGATATGGAGCCGATCTATGTGGAGACCAGCGCATTTTTTATCTTTAAAAAGGAAATATTTACAGAACACCACCGCAGGATTGGTTATCATCCTTATATTCAAGAGGTTTCTGATATTGAGGCAGTTGATATTGATGAAAAGAAAGATTATGAATTTGCACTGAGATTGATTGGAGAGGAGAAGCAAAATGAGCAGGTTTAAATTTATTGCCGGACCGTGCGTCATTGAATCAGAGCAGCTTCTGATGGAGGTGGCAGAGAAAGTCAAGGCTATTGCAGAAAAGTACGATCTTGATTATTATTTCAAAGCGTCTTTTGACAAGGCAAATAGGACGAGCATTCATTCTTTTCGGGGGCCAGGCTTAGAGGAAGGCGTGGCATTACTGAAGAAAGTCAAGGAAAGATATGGGGTCAAGATTGCCACGGATATTCACGAGCCATATCAGGCAAGCCAGGTCTCTGAAGTATGCGACTTGATACAAATACCGGCATTTCTTTGCCGCCAGACGGATCTGTTGGCTGCGGCAGCCAAAACCGGGAAGTTGATCAATGTAAAGAAGGCGCAGTTTTTGGCGCCATGGGACATGAAAAACGTCGTCGGAAAGCTGGAGGAAAGCGGCAACAGCAATATTATGCTCTGCGAGCGGGGAACGACGTTTGGTTATAACACTTTGGTGGTGGATATGACAGGAATCATGGAGATGAAGAAGCTTGGATATCCTGTGGTGTTTGACGCAACCCACAGCGTGCAGAAGCCAGGCGGCAAGGGGACAGCTACGGGAGGGAACCGTGAGTATGTGGAATATCTTGCAAAGGCGGCTTTTTCCGTGGGCGCAGACGCATTATTTATGGAAGTTCATCCCAATCCAGACGAGGCTTTGTCAGACGGGCCTAATATGGTGAAGCTGGATGAGCTGGACGAGATGCTTGCAAGGATTGTCAAAGTGTACGATGTGGTCAGAGAACCCCTGGAGGGATGAACGTGGGAAAGATAAAGATTCTGGTCATGGATGTAGATGGAACCATGACGGACGGGAAAATATACATGGGCAAAGACGGCGAGCTTATGAAAGCTTTCGATATCAAGGATGGTTATGGCATTGCCCATCTGCTGCCGCAACTGGGCATCCTTCCGGTGATCATTACCGGAAGAAAGTCAGAGATTTTAGAACACCGTTGTAGAGAATTGAAGATAGAAGAATTGCATCAGGGAATCGACGAGAAAAAAACGGTATTGGAACAGCTATTATCTGAAAGAAATTTTACATTTGAAAATGTCGCATATATTGGAGACGATTTAAATGATCTTTCTTGCATGGAGGCGGCAGGACTGACTGCGTGTCCCGCAGATGCCTGTGAAAAGATAAAGAGCACTGTCCATTATGTGTGTGCAAAAAAGGGTGGAAGAGGGGCTGTCAGGGAATTTATTGAATATATCATGGAGAATTCTATATAGAATTCTCCTGTTATATATGGAAGGGTGTTTGCAATAACAGGAAAGTGTAAGGAAGCGGTATGAAAATATTAATTATTACTGATGATAGAAGAGCGGATCAAACGTTCATACAGATCTCGAGAAAGATGATCTGCAAAGAAAATACTGTTGGGGTATATGACATAGGAAGAAAAAGCCAAACAGACATTATGGCAAGATATGGCACTCAAGTTGAATATGTAAAAGATCTGACGCCGGCAGTTATCGAATATTATCAGTTGGCTTTTTGCTTGTATGGCATATTGCCTAGATTAACAACGAGAAATATTTATTTGACTAGTTATTTCAATGCTTCGTCAGACCAGGAGTCAGTATTCTGCGGGGCAGATTTTTTATTTATGACGGGAGAGGGAAGCGTAGAGGGATCGGCATACTGTTTGATGAACGGTGATGATATTGAAGACAATGCCAAACAGATCTTGCAGATCATCGGAGATATCAAGCGCCAATGCATGTCCAATGGCACGTTTCCTGAAATCATGCGGCAGGATTTAAAAGATGGGATCATAAGTGTTGATGAAGAGCTTTCCATGGAGCAGATCAAGAAAAACAGGATGCGGCACTTGATCATGAAAAATAGATTTGCGGATTTATTTTCCAGGATTTTGGATTTAGAGCCGTACTATGCTGCTTTGACAGAGGCGGTAGATAGAGAATTTTGCGATGAAAAAAAAGCTTTTGAGATCATAAAAGACATAGAAAACGGCAGTGACGAGGTTCTCTATGGCTTGCTGAAAGAGAGCGAGAGCGCATTTTTGAACATAAGGGATACCGAGGTCATTTGTGCCCTGCAATATATATGCCTCGAGAGCGGTCATTATGATCAAGTGCTGAACTATCACAATGATTATATTAGTAAAAATAGTTTTCTGTACTATGCGCATGGGATGGCGTCCTATTATTTGTCAGACTATGATAATTGTAAAGACTGCCTGGAACAGTACTATTCCTTAGCTGCCTCTGAGACGGAATTGCCAGAGCGTATTCGCAAGCTGTATAATAATGAGATGATAAGGGATGTTTATGAGCAGGCGATGATAGGGGTGTTTGATCCATTAACCGTGGAATGCGAAGACGCCTATTTTTTGATCCAATCTATGAATCCCCACAACAGGGAAGTGTTTTATGATACATTAATGGCAAAAATACAAGAAACGAATGATCAGCAAGAATATCAAGCATGTGTGAAATTAGTTGATGCATATCGGATGATTGTAAAAAGCGTTGGAAGAGACCGCAATTATAGCGTTCATATGGTTTTTTCCAGTAAGAAAGCAGCGAGTGCTTGTTGGAAGCTTAAAAAGCCAATCAAGGCATTGAAATATAGATTGATTACAGATTTCTATTTTTGGCGTGGAAAAGCGGCAATTATCAAAATGAAGTTGAAAATATCCCGATTAAAGAAATCTGTCAAGGAAGTGTTGAAAAGCGTCTTTAATAATAGAAAAAGGCGGAAAGCGAAAATATGGTTATGCCAATGTCTCAATAGCCTTCATATTTACAGGAAGGATGAGCGTAGAATTCTGTCATTTAAGGACAAGCATCTCGGAGAACGCTGCTTCATCCTTGGCAATGGGCCGAGCTTGCAGATTGAAGATTTGGACCGATTAATGGCAAACGGCGATATATGCTTTGCAAGCAATAAGATTTATAAAGTTTTCGACAAGACAAAATGGCGTCCAGACTATTATGCTTGCACAGATGCTTTGTTGTTTAAGCAGAATTATTATAGTATTTTGGAGAAAGGTGATTATCCCAAATTCTTCTCCAACATGACCATGCAAAAAGCAATCCGTGAAAAAGACAACCATTATATTATCACATATGGAATGAAGCCCATAGAGAAAGTAAAATTTAACCCGCTTGCCACTTATATTTATAGTGGTGGAACGGTTACTTACGTTATGATTAATTTGGCATGGCTTATGGGGTTCCGTGAAATATATCTGATTGGATGTGACCACAACTATGGCGGATTCCAAAATGTTGATACGATAAACGTCAAAGCCAATGAAGAGACGAAAACTGACTATTTTGTCGGTAATTATGTGAGGGCGGGAGAAGTGTTAAATGTAGGGGATTTAGGAAGATCAGAGCAAGGTTACCGGATTGCAAAAGATTATATTGAGTCGCATGGGGGAAAAATATATAATGCCACCAGGGGCGGGATGCTAGAGGTATTTCCAAGGGCAGATTTGGATGAAGTTTTGAATCGAAAAAATAGTAGATGATTTTGGAAGGACGAAGGATATGAGATTTTTAATAGTTGTAGGACGAGATGGTCCCAATCTGTTTATTGAGAATATTGTCAGAGAAATTAATCGTAGAGGCCATGAGATTGATATGTTTGCCGTGTTTATGGATGACAATAGTATCAGAATGTTTTTTGACATGGGATTGCAGATCAAACCCATGGAATCTATGACAGAGAAAGTTGTAAAAAAGGCCGATTGCATTTTTTGCCCAGTTCAGGTTTTGGACAGAGTGTGGGAAAAAGACAAGTATATTTTTTCCTTTTGCAATATGAATCCCAAGTTTGACGAGGTAAGAGGAGCTGACTTTGTATTTACGCTGAGCGATGTTGGGGAGAGGAACATTAAAACGTATGCCTCTATGCCGGTCGGCTTGCCGAAAAATGACACAGATTCATCCGTTGCTGTTAAGCAAGAAAAACGCATATTGGTAATTGACAGCGGTCACTTTCCATTTGCCAAAAAGGGAAAAGAGCAGGTTGCTGAAATGATTTTAAATATTGCGCGTTCTTTCCCAGATTACGAAGTATGCGTAAAGCCAAGGTGGCTTAAAGGTTGCGATCCACAGGCAATGACGCATGCAAACGCTACTCATTTATATGACTTGATCGCAGACCAATGCAAACATCAGCTTCCTTCAAATTTGAAGCTTCTGATGGAGCATAAAGACCTTCAGCAACTGATAGACAGCAGTGAGTCAGTGGTGACATTGTGTACCACGGCATATCTTGACGTAGCGCTGCGTGGCAAAGGGCTGCTAGTTGCCAGGGGAGTAGAAAATGAAGATATGTATCAGGTGCGGGCGGATTATTTTGACAGAGTCTATAACTATGCAGAGGGCAGCGGCTGCGTCGTCGATTATAGAGACGTGTGCAACTATTTGCCCTCAGGAAAAAAATGCAGGCCGGAACATGTCAAAGAGACCTTTACTTATATGGATGATGTCTCCAAACGGGTTGTAGAGGTAATGGAATATGTGTTTGGTGAATTCATCGCAAAAGGAAAGTATGTCGCTATTGAAGATTATTCCTATGAGACATATCAAAAGGATATGAGAGCAGATTCTGACTTGAATCTGGAACTTTTAAAAGGAAACCGTATGTATGTGCTGGCTGGCAGCGTTATTGCGTTGTGCCGTTCCATCTCTGTCAAAATTGACTGGGAGCCTTTCTTGCGATACCAATATGAGCTTTGTAATAAAGCAGCCAAGGGCATCGTTGGCTTTACAGTTATGAAGAGGATTTTGAAGAAAGCGAAATATAATTACTTAATTGAAAACGCAGATGCATTGATGGATAATGACCTCGACAGGGTATATTTATATGAAGCCTTGTTTACATCAGGAAAATATGACGAGTTGCTTGATTTTCGATCCAAGGAAGGGTTTGGCAATTGTGGATTCAACTACTTTTGCGGCGTGATTTATTATAACAGGAAGAACTACAGGGGAGCTGAAACCTATTTGGAGAAATATGTGGACGAGGTAATTTCGCGCCCTTATCAGAAATATTTGGTGGAGAGAAATGCCTATAAGAGGAATGGCGTCTTACTGTTGATGGAATGTTATATTCAGAATCACAAAGTGGAAAGATTAGAGGAGCTTCTTGACACATGTTTGCAACAGGGATATCTTGAAGAAATTAATAAGCCAATGGCGGTCACCTTGGATAAAGTTCTGCCGATTTTTAAAGAGTATCGGAAAGCCAGCGAGTTGCATGACGATAGAAGAATGAAAAAACTGTATGCAGACTTAAAATCTTGGCATAGAACAATGCAAAGAAAAGAGAAAGGGAAAGGCGTTGTAAGGTTTGTCAAAAAGGTGAAAAACAAGTTAACAAATAAATAAGAAAAGAAAGGTCCTAGTGTACTGACATGCTGATAAATAGACAAACTTACTTGCCTATTTGCCCATCTGCTGCGTTAGATTTTCTAGCCGTAGCCACCGCTACGCCGTCGAAAGTCTGCCTTGCAGAAAGACAAATATCCTGCGTAATTTTGTTAAATATCAACATGTCAGTACACTAGAAAAGTCCATATATGAAAAGTTTGAAAACGGTCTTGGTTGATTTCGTACCCTATGGAATAGTGGAAAAACGCCGTAAAAAGCAAAGAGAAGAAGCATTAGAGCAAAAGAGGATTGAAAAAGAAGAGAGACAACGGCAGTTAGCGATAGAGCGGGAGAAACGAGAAAAAGAAAAAGAGCAGGCCAGAAAGCGTAAGGCAGAGGAGCGCAGAAAGAAAGAGGAAGAAGAAAAAAGGCGTAAGGCAGAGGAGCGGAAAAGAAAAGAAGAGCAGAAAAAAAGGAAAGAGGAAGAAGCGAAAAGAAAAAAGTTTTTAGAGGGCGTAAAAATAAAGGGCTGGGGAAAATTTTATGCGGAATTTCATGAAACCCTGGACCTAGAAGAATCTTGGATTTTGTATGAGGCATATGCAGGCGGCGGCTTGGTATCAACGCCGAACGTAGTTTTTCAGGCATTTATGAAGCGGTCAGATTTTTCAGATTACGTTCATATCTGGGTCGTGGACGAGGAACAAGAATCGAAGCTTTTACAGCAAGAATACCAAGATCATAAGAACGTAATTTTTATCTATTACCAAAGCAAGGCTTATGCTTATTTTCTTGCAAGCGCAAAGTATCTGATCAATAACCATGCGTATCCAGAAACGTTTTCTAAAAAAGAAGGGCAGGTATGTCTAAATACATGGCATGGCGTTTCGATTCAGAAACAAGGCTATGATTTGCCGGATGGAAGAAGGCTGGCAAAAAACGTGGTACGCAATCTTCTGATGTGTGACTACCTTGTATCAGCAAATGATTTGATGACAAGAGTTTTTGAAGAGGCTTTTCGGCTGGGCGGCTTATTTGCAGGAAAATATATTGACGCAGATTTGCAAAACGGCGTAGGTTTAGAATCTATGACCAAGGAAGCACTCTACCACAAGCTGAAACTGCGCGGAGTGCGGCTTGACTTGAATCGAAAAGTGATTCTGTATGCGCCTGCTTGGACAGAGGAGCAGCAAGAGTCAGCCGTTATAAAAAGATCTCAGGACTTTTATGAAGATCTGGTGCGCCATATTAATATGAAAGAATATCAGATTTTTGTGAAGCTTCATCCTTATCTTTACAAGCAGCTAAGAGAAGAACAGCAAATTATGGGTTGTTATATTCCAGGTGGAGTGGATGAAAGTGAATTGCTGCCCTTTGTCGATCTTTTGATTACAGATTATTCTGGCATTTGTTTTGCGTGCGCGCAGAATCAAAAGCCTGTCTTGCTCTATGCGCCGGATTATCAGAGACAAAAAGCGAAGTCAGGTTTTTACTATCACTTAGAGGAATTGCCAGGAATCTATACAGAGTGTCTGGAACAGCTTCTAGAACAGATCAAGTGTATCGAAAAAGGCTCTTTGGAGGATTGTTCCGTTGCTCAGGCAAAGGAACAGGCTATCCAAGAGCAAGAACGTGCAGGCGCAGATCAAATCATCGATGTCGTATTTTGCGGTCAGGAAGATCCGCATGTTGTTCGTCAGACGGCGCAGACGGGAAAGAAAAAGATCTTAATGTATGCGGGCAGTTTGCTTACAGGTGGAGCCACTAGCGCAGCGTTGAGCTTGCTGAATGCCATAGACTATCAGAAATTTGACGTCAGCTTGTTTGTCATGAATCTACCCAATGATGGTCAAATCGAAAACTTTAACAGAATCCATAAAAAGGTCCGTGTCTTGTTGCGGTGTAATTCTCCTTCTATGACAGAGGCGCAGAAAAGGGTTTTTGATGATACCAAGATCTATGGGCTTAATATTTCGCAAGAGAATATTGCGATGCAGGATTATTTGATGGAACGAGAATATATAAGATCTTTTGGAGGGAGTCAGTTTGATTATATTTTGAATTTTTCTGGAACGCTTATGTTTTCCTGTCTTGTTTTGAAAAAATGTATCGGGGCAAGAAAGTTGATTTGGCTTCATAGCGATATGAAGCATGAATTTGAGAATGAAGTGAGACGGATAAGGAAAAATATAAATACTACCATTGAGGGTCAGGTATCCGTATACCCTTTTTATCAAAAAATCGTTTCAGTAAATAAAGTAATTTGTGATATAAATCAGAAAGCGCTTGCCACAAAAATGACAAGGGATAAGTTTGTTTATTGCACCAATCTGCTGGATTCACAGCGAATCGCAGAGCAGCTTAATGAGACAGGAATTTGCAGAAGCTGGGATAAACAATATATACAAATTGTAAATCAAAGCAGCGTCAACGGGATATTAGAGGCTATGCTTATTCCTTATGATGAAAAATCGTCATCTGTGAAATTTGTCACAGTGGGGCGGTGTGTGTCAGAAAAAAATCATCGAAATATCATATTGGCAATAAAGCGCCTCATAGAGGAGGGCGTTTCCTGCCAATTGTATATCGTTGGAGACGGCTATATGAGAGAAGAGCTGGAAGAATTGGCAGCAGAGCTGGAGATTTCGGATCATGTGATGATTACTGGATTCATCGCAAATCCTTTTGCTGTTTTGAAAGAATGTGACTGCTTTATTTTTCCGTCTTTCTATGAAGCACAGCCCTATGCGGTGTTGGAAGCCAGGATTGTAGGATTGCCAATTATTGTGAGCAATTATCCGGCAGTGGAGTCTGTCTTAATGGAAGATAAACAGTATGTTTTGCGTGGAACAGACGCAGATGCAATCTATGAAGGGATGCGTGCCTATCTTGATGGGAAAGTTCGCAATGATTATCATTTTGACGTCGATCAATATAATCGAAAGGCTTATCAGGAGTTTGTTGATTTATTAGAAAAAGGGTAGTGCTTCAAATAGGAAAAAGCAAGGCTGTCTGGGAGTAGCGTCAAGCTTCTCTCAGACAGCCTTTTGTCGCTCTGCTCATCATGGAGAGAATGGCGGGCTTGTCCGTGTTGTCGTGATTATTGATGCGATTTCAAAATTTTGCTTAGGTGTGAGAGAATGGCTTTGGGCCGGTACAAAAGCTCATGCCCGGGTTTATGGTTTGATGAGAGCTTTTTGCTTTTTAGCTTTTCTATTTGTTGCCCAGAGTTTTGCAATCTTTCTTCCAGATAGTCAATTCTTTCTTGCAGATCAGATGATTTCTTTCGCAGAAAATCTTTTTGCTTTTTATTTACCGATGCGCCGTACTCATAGTGTTGCAAGAAAGAACGTAATAAAATGCTGTCTGTCTGATCTTCTTCTATATATGTTTCTCTATTTCCGAGGTTGCAAAAGATTTCCTGCCATTTGCTTTTGGGATCAACTGACAAAAATGCTTCCAAGCTGTCGTGCGCTTCTTTCTGAAGACGTTCTTTATATTCCTTATCTTTGAGAATTTTGACAATGGATTTCGCCATCATTTTAATGTCTCCTTGCGGTATGCTGACGATTCCTTTTCCTTTGCTTTCTCTGACAAGTTCCACAAATGGCAACTCATACATCACCAATGGCATTCCGTAAGATTTGCTCTCGGCGATTGCCATTGGAAATGTTTCTGAAATAGATGTCAGAATGTGCAGCTCCGAGCGGCGGTAATAGGAATCTATATCGGTGTCATAGCCGCATAAGATTACATTATGTTCCAATTCCCTTTTTGCAATGCGCTCTTCCATTTTCTTTAAGATTCCAGAAGAGTATTCTCCTCCGACCACCAGCAATTTTGCGTCCGGGATTTCTTCGACGACGTCTTTCATGATATCAACCACCTCTAGACAGCGCTTTGTGGTAGAATCCAGACGCCCGACCCATAGGATGGTATTTTTTTCTATCTGTTCTGGATCTCTGTGGATCAATTGATTGCTGATGGGATTGGGAACGTAGATTGCGTTTACGCCGAAACACCTCCAATATTTTTGCTCTGCCCTGGAAAGAACGGTCACAAAGTCTGCCAAATGGTAGATTGAGGGACGGGTTGCCATTTCAGGATTCATGGTTAGCATATTTTGAAAAGCTACTTCATGAACTGTCAATATCACGGGAACCTGATATAATTTCAGCAGAAGCATGTCAAATAAAAGCTTTTGGGAAGAGGCGGCCTGGTAACAAACAACATCCACGTTGTGCTCTTTTATGGCAGTGAGAAACGCTTCTGCCCGCTTGTGGTATTCGCTTTTCTTGATTGTCAATGAAGAAGGAAGCACGATCCGCAAGACGCTTTCTGGCAGCGCATATTCGTTTTCTTCCGAAAACTCATCTGTAAACAGCACCACTTTGTAGCCAAGTTTCATGTAAATGGGAATCAACAGAGAGATAACCCGCTGTACGCCGCCAGGAGTGTAACGGTGGTAAAATATGCCAATCGTTTTGACATCATGATTTTTTTCAAATTGGATACATTCCGCTCCGAGGATCTTTTCTGCTAAATACTTTTTTTTGGCATAATGTTTTTCGCATAATAGGGAGATGAGTTCGATTTTATTCCAGTATTGGCAGATAATGTCAAAACCTTTTGCAGATTCGTCAGGGCTAACGAGCGTAAGCCAGCTATTGACAGATTCGTTTAACAAGTTTTTTCGTAAAGTCTTCGCAACTTCGATATACTGGTCTTCGACCGGCTCCTGCTGCGTAATAAATTCTTCCATGGCGTCTGCGATGTATGCAGAGTGGCAGTAACGTTCCAATTGAGGGAGGGACAATTCCTTTTTTCCGGTAATTCCAGCGCCGAACCTGTAGTTGTAATAAGCGTTCTCGATTCCCTGATATGATTCGGCAAAATAGCACAGCACGAAAAAGGCATAGAGATCCTGTGCCTTAGGAAAGTAGCCGTCCTTTATCGATTGAAACGCCTTTTTGCAGAGGCTGGCGCGGTAGATTTTATTCCAGAGCGTGAAACGGTATTTCATCTCTATGAAGCATCCGTCAAAAACCTCTTTTCCTGATAATAATTCAGGATATGGAGCTAAAAAGTTTTGTAGATTTTCAATTCGGCGTTCTGGCAAGCTTCCCTCGTTAAGAACATTTGTTCCGAATTGTAGGATGTCTACATCTTTTTCTTTGATTGATCTATATAATTCTTCACATGCGTTGCTCTCCAGATAGTCGTCCCCGTCCAGGAACATGATATATTCGCCTGTGGCTGCCAGCGCCCCGTCTTTTCTTGCCTGCGACGCGCTTTTGTTGTCGTCGTATGAGATTATCTTGATACGCGGATCTTGTTTGGCGCAATCCTTTAGGATTTTTGATGACATATCTGTTGAGGCGTCGTCTATGCAGATGATCTCAATATCTTGCAGAGTCTGCTTCATTGCGCTTTCTACGCATGTCTTAACATAGTTTTCAACATTACAGATTGGGATTACAATTGTAATTTTGCACATATCCTCCTCCTTGGTATATTATAATGTCTTCAAAATTATACCATAATATTTTGGATTTTCAAGGACAATCTTATTCTGGTAAGGTATGGATGTCTTTGTTTGCCTAGTATAAAGTTTTATGATATAATTCAAAATAATCGTGACAAGCAGGGGATTAGAACAAATGAAAGGACAAGATACTTGTATAAGGAGTGATTCTTTGTTTGCCGAGGATGGAGATATGTGATACAATGAAAAAGCACTGCTTTGGACGAAAGGCAGGGCATTTGGAAATGCATAAATAAGTGACTTCAGACATTGTATGACTCTATCATGAACAAGGAAGCAGGAATGACATCAATGATTTTCAGAACAGTCTCTTGAAAAAAGAGGATCAGATTCCAGGGGAGGTGTTAAAGGGCATGGCGCAATGCAAAACGATTCTGTCAACTAATGTAGATTGGTCATTACAAATAGACGCAAAATCGCTTGATTTGCTTAAAGTAGCATTTCCAAACATTGAGGATATTTGTAAGTAATATCAGATTCTGGAAGAGATGATACAGAAAAACAAACAGAATTGGTAAAATGCTTCCCATTTGCATGAATGACGAAAGCATCTATGTAATTCTGTGACAAACGGAAAAGTGAAAACATATGAAATCGAAATATTAGGAAAAGAGGAAGTCAATTGAGGATACAATTAGAGAACAATCAGCTTTTGCTGAAGAAATTGATTTTAGTAATCTATGATAGTGCCGCCGTGATAGTGGCAAGCCTGCTTGCGCTGTTTTTGCGCTTTGAAGGAGAGCGGGATGCGATTCCCAGGCAGTATGTAGAAGTAAGTCAGCAATACATTTACATTGTGATTATCATTACGGTGATTATATTTTATGCGCTTCGGCTGTATGGAAGCCTCTGGAGTTATGCAGGTGCCACCGAGCTTATGAATATTGCATTTGCCAGCGTGTTGTCCGCTGGAGTGCAGATGGCTGTGATGGTACTGCTTGATATGCGTATGCCAAGAAGTTATTATGTGTTTTACGCTGGATGCTTGTTTGTATTAGTGACCATTAGCAGATATTCCTATCGGGCAGTCCGAAGCGTCATTAAACGGCAAAAGGATGCCAAAGAATGTTCGAATGTACTGATCGTAGGCGCAGGAGGCGCGGGAAATATGCTAGTGCGCGAGATCAGCAACAGCGGTCATGTCAATAAGCGCGTGGTATGTATTGTAGACGATTCAAAAGCAAAACAGGGCAGCTTTCTCCACGGCGTCAAAATTATGGGAGGCAGAGAGCAGATTCCTCACCTGGTAAAGAAATACAGAGTGGATGAGATTATGTTAGCGCTTCCATCTGCTCCGGCTAAGGAGATCAAGCAGATTCTAGATATCTGCAAGGAGACAGGATGCGAGCTGAAACGCCTTCCAGGGGTGTATCAGCTTGTGAATGGCGAGGTGAGCGTCAGCACGTTAAAAGAAGTAGATGTCAATGACCTGCTTGGACGGGAACCGGTGAAAGTGGATTTGTCGGCTATCTTAGATTATGTGGCAGGAAAAACGATTCTGGTCACGGGAGGAGGAGGGTCCATCGGAAGCGAAATCTGTCGCCAGGTGGCGCAACATAATCCCAAAAGGCTGGTTATCGTGGACATCTATGAGAATACGACATATGATATACAAAATGAATTAAAACATAAGTATCCGAATTTAGAATTAGTAGTTTTGATTGCCTCAGTGCGCAATACGAAGCGGATGGACATCATTTTTGAAAAATACCGTCCCAACATCGTCTACCATGCGGCAGCACATAAGCATGTGCCATTGATGGAGGATAGCCCCAACGAGGCTGTAAAAAACAATGTGCTCGGTACTTTGAAGGTAGTACAGGCAGCGGATAAGTGGAAAGTCAGAAGATTCGTGATGATTTCTACTGACAAGGCGGTAAATCCTACCAATATCATGGGTGCTACGAAGCGGATTTGTGAAATGATCATACAGACATATAATAACCGCTCCCGGACAGAATTTGTGGCAGTCCGTTTTGGCAATGTGCTAGGGAGCAACGGGAGCGTGATTCCGTTATTTAAGAAACAGATTGCCCAGGGCGGTCCGGTGACAGTTACCCATCCTGATATTATCCGGTATTTTATGACCATCCCAGAAGCGGTTTCTCTGGTGCTCCAGGCAGGCGCTTATGCCAAGGGGGGAGAAATATTTATCCTGGATATGGGCGAGCCAGTGAAAATCGCTGATTTGGCTCGCAATTTGATCTTATTGTCTGGTCATAAGCCAGAAGAAGACATTGCCATTGAATATACGGGGCTAAGGCCGGGGGAGAAGCTCTATGAAGAAATGTTGATGGACGAAGAGGGCTTGCAGGACACCGAAAACAAATTGATACACATTGGGAAGCCGATACGGATCGATGAAGAGCAATTTTTGATGAAGCTGGAAAATCTTGCGAAATATGTGGTGGAGGAGCCAGAGGATATCCGGGAACGGGTGCAGGACGTGGTTCCCACTTATCACCCAGAACATGTGCCGCAAGTGTGAGAAAGCGCAAGCCAGTAATAGGTAAAATGTGGCATGACAGGCAGTGATTCTTGGACAAGAATATTTTTCCTGATTGCAAATCAATAGAAACTGTAGTAGAATAAACGAGAAAAATGTAAATACAATGAATGATTTGGATGTAATAGATTAAAAGACCAGGATAGATTATAGCATAAGCAGAAAGTTTTTTGAATAAGTTGGTTGTATGCCGAGTGATACTAGGATGAGCCAAGCAAATTTTGAAACGAATCTGCTGGCTTGTGAAAGCGTTATGACAGCGGTGAGGAATGGTTAAGCTATAATCCATAAGGATCCGGCTTGCATGTGCGGCGTGTAGCTTGTTTGAAGCGCCTGAGAGCCGGCTCCTTATATAGCTGGGAGTTACAGTGATAAAACACAAAAAGAAGAAAACACATTCAAAACAGTTTATCTTTGGTAAAAGTAATTCGTTTACTTGCTGTTTTGAATGTGATTCTTCTATAATGTGTATTATATCGTAAGATGTCAGAGATTTCAAGCGGAAAATATAAAATTATAGAAATTATTACAAGTATTTGTCATTTTATGATTTTCCCCATTCTATGTATAATAAAACGCAACATGTAGGGAGATGGATCATATGAAAAAAATTTTGATATATGGCGCTGGGGGCTTTGGCAGAGAGGTACAGTGGCTTATTGAGCGCATTAATGAAAAGAAACCTATGTGGCACATCGAGGGTTATCTGGACGATGGCATAGATGTAGGAACGGTGATCAATGGCTATCAGGTTTTAGGGGGCATAGAAAAGCTAAAAGAATACCAGGATCCTGTTGCAGTAGTATGCGCTGTCGGAGCTGCGAAAACAAGGGAAAACATAATATCTTCCATCAAGGCAGCAGGAGATTTTGAATTTCCGAATCTCATTGATCCAGACGTACAGATGTCTTCATTTGTGTCAATGGGGGAGGGAAACATAATTTGTGCAGGAAATATTTTGACAGTAAATGTTGTTTTGGGCGACTTTGTGATTCTGAATTTATCTTGCACAGTAGGACACGACGCAGTGATAGAGTCTTTTGTAACAGTCTATCCAGGTGTAAATATCTCTGGTTGCGTTAAGATAGGGCAAGGGGTGGAACTGGGAACGGGGAGCAAAATTATACAAGGAATCGCAGTAGGTAGTAATACGATAGTGGGTGCTGGAGCTGTGGTCATTCGTGATATTTCATCTGGATGCGTTGCAGTTGGAATGCCTGCAAAACCTGTAAAAATACAGGGGGGGGGTATAGCGGATTAATGATTGTGGGACAGAGCGGTCATGGAAAAGTGATTAAAGACTTGGTTTGTCAATGGAAGTGCTATCAGAGTATAGAATTTATGGATGATGATCCCAAACATTTGCAGAAAGAAGATTTTGTAAAAGGAGGGAGTCAGGATGTTTTCAAATATAAAGAAGAGAACGATGTGTTTGTTGCCATAGGAAATTCGAAGATACGTAAAAGGCTTCAGGAAGAGTATGAGTCTGGTGGAGTATCTATTGTGTCATTGATTCATCCATGTGCCAGCCTTTCTTTGGAATCCGTAGAGATTGGAACAGGAACGGTTGTAATGGCAAATGCCGTGGTTCAGCCTGGCGCAGTGCTGGGAAAGGGAGTAATAATCAATACTGCAGCTAGTGTAGACCATGACTGTAAGATTGGTGACTATGTACATATTGCAGTGGGTGCTCATCTTGCAGGAAATGTGGAAATTGGCAGCGGCACATGGATCGGAGCAGGGGCAGTGGTTAGTAATAATATTCATATATGCGAAGACGTAATGGTTGGAGCAGGGGCCATAGTAGTCAGTGATATTGAAGAGAGCGGCACTTATGTGGGAGTGCCAGCAAGAAAAATGATCAATTGTTGATAGAAAAGAAAGATGCTCTTGGGAGTTCCACTAAAAGGAGATTTTTTACGTTATAGCGTGTCATAGCTAAATAAAAATAGATAAAAATAGATACAGAATATTCATATTATATAAAGGGAGAATATGATGTTTACAGGAAAAAGAGAATTTGAAAAATTTGAGTCAAAAGTCTGGCTCAGCAGTCCTACGATGCATGGACCAGAAATGGAATATGTCAAAGAAGCATACGAGACAAACTGGATGTCTACAGTAGGAAAAAATATCGATGAGGTGGAAAGGCTTGCTTGTGAGCATATCGGATGTAAATTCGCAGTAGCGTTGTCTGCTGGGACAGCATCTTTGCATATGTCCATGAAGTTGGCTGGCATCGCTGCATATGGAATGCCGAAAGTTGGTCATGGAGCATTAGAGGGAAAAAAAGTTTTCTGTTCTGATATGACATTTGATGCGACGGTAAATCCGGTTGTCTATGAGGGAGGAGAACCTGTATTTATAGATACTGAATATGATACATGGAACATGGATCCGGCGGCATTGGAAAAAGCATTTGAGATATATCCAGATGTGAAAGTGGTCGTAGTCGCACACCTCTATGGGACGCCCGCTAAAATTGACGAGCTTAATGCGGTTATTAAAAAGCATGGAGCGTTACTAGTGGAAGATGCGGCTGAATCTATGGGAGCTACATACAAAGGAGTGCAAACTGGCACATTTGGAAAATATAACACCATTTCTTTCAATGGAAATAAAATTATTACCGGAAGTTCTGGAGGATGTTTTCTGACAGATGACGAAGATGCAGCAAATAAGGTGCGAAAATGGTCTACTCAGGCAAGGGAAAATGCAGCGTGGTATCAGCATGAAGAACTTGGTTATAATTATCGAATGAGCAATGTGGTTGCAGGCATCGTTCGTGGTCAGTTTCCTTATCTGAAACAACACATTGCGCAAAAGAAAGCAGTCTATGAAAGATATAAAGAAAGACTTAAAGATCTTCCTGTTTTCATGAATCCGATCGATTATGAAACTTCTGAACCGAATTACTGGTTGTCTTGTCTAATGATCAATAAAGAAGCTATGTGTAATCAGGTTCGTGGAGAACAGGATGTTTGCTATATAAAAGAACAGGGAAAAACTTGTCCTACAGAGATTCTTGAAGCAATTGCATCGATAAACGCGGAAGGAAGGCCAATCTGGAAGCCAATGCATATGCAGCCGATTTACAGATCGAACCCATTCATTGTCAGAGAAGGCAATGGTCGTGCCAGATCAAACGCATATATGGAAGGCGGTGCTGCAGATATAGGCATGGATATTTTTACACGAGGATTGTGTCTGCCAAGTGATAACAAAATGACAGTAGAACAGCAGGAGAGGGTAATTGAAGTAATTAGGAGCTGTTTTGAATGAGTAAGCATAAAAAGAAAAGTATTTATGAAACATACATAAAACGTCCACAGGATTTTATATTGGCATTAATTGCTTGCATTATATTGAGTCCAGTATTGATAATTACTGCAATACTTGTGAAGATCAATATTGGCTCCCCGATTTTATTTGCACAAGAGAGACCAGGATTAAATGGGAGAATTTTTAAATTATATAAGTTCAGGAGTATGAGTAATGCAACAGACTTGGATGGCAATCTCCTTCCAGATGAGCAACGCTTAGGCAGATTTGGCTGCGTAATTAGAAGTCTGTCTATTGACGAGCTTCCGGCTTTACTGAATGTGTTATGCGGAGACATTTCGATAGTAGGTCCACGTCCTCTGCTTGTAAAGTATTTGCCGTTGTACAATGAACACCAGGCAAGAAGACACGAGGTACGGCCTGGATTTACTGGATATGCGCAGGTACATGGCCGCAATGCGATAAGTTGGGAAGAAAAATTTAATTATGATGTTTTCTATGTTGATCATATCTCATTTTTGAACGATTGGAGAATTATTTTTCAGACAGTTCTTACTGTCCTCAAAAGAGATGGTATTAGTTCTGGAACTTCTATTACTATGGAAGAATTTAGAGGGACGAAAGTTGAAAAACATGTGTAAAAATGATGTTGTTAGAATCTAGGGATCTGTTGCGAATGTATGATTGGGGCAAGAGCCGTGGTGTAAAAATATAAAAGATTTTGGTACTTATGTAGGAATTCCTGCGAGGAAGTTAATAGATGGAATTAAGAAAGGATCCCAAAATAAAAATGAGGATTTTAATAGTTGCGAATAGTGATTTAGGGTTGTATAAGTTCCGCAAAGAATTATTAGAACAACTGCTGAAACGAGCTGATGTTTTTATATGTTTGCCGTATGGTGATTTTGTTCCCAATATGATGGAAATGGGTTGTAAATATGAAAAGTTAGAATTTGATCGTCATGGAACCAATCCCGTCAAAGAAGTAAAACAAATTAATTTTTATAAAAAGTTAATAAATAGAATCGAGCCAGACATGGTGTTTACATACACTATTAAGCCGAATATATATGCAGGCATGGCATGCGCTTCTTTAGGAGTGCGATATGTAGCCAATATTACAGGCTTGGGCACGGCGGTAGAAAATCGAGGAGTTCTGCAAAAAATAACATTGGCCTTATATAGACATGGATTGAGAAGATCACAAAAAGTGTTTTTTCAGAATACGGAAAACAGGGATTTTTTATTAAAACACGGAGTAGTAAAAGGCGAATATGATTTACTTCCTGGATCCGGCGTGAATTTATCTCAATATCATGTATATGATTATCCAGAAGATGATACAATTAATTTTGTATTTGTTGCTCGTGTTATGAAAGAAAAAGGGATTGAACAGTATCTTGATGCCGCAGCTTATATTCGTAAGAAATATCCACAAACTCGATTTCATATATGCGGATTTTGTGAACAGGATTACAAAGAACGATTGGAAACATGCCATGAACTAGGCGTAATTCAATATCACGGGCTTGTTAACGATATGAGTAAGATATATCAAATGAGTGCCTGTACAGTTCACCCAACATATTATCCAGAAGGATTGTCGAATGTTTTATTGGAAAGTGCAGCATGTGGACGGCCAATCATAACAACAAATCGAAGCGGGTGTCGAGAAGTGATTGATGATGGCGTCAATGGATATATTGTAAATCAAAAGGATAGCGGGGATTTGATTAAGAAAATTGAGAAATTTCTATCTCTAACGCTAGAAGAACGCAGAAAAATGGGAATGGAAGGTCGAAAAAAAGTTGAAAGAGAATTTGACCGTCAAATTGTTATAAAAAAATATATAGAAGAAATAAATAGCATTAAGGGGGAATCTTCTTGAATAAAGAGTACATTTTGTATATAGGAGGCTTTGAATTACCAGATAAAAATGCAGCAGCCCACAGGGTGTTAAGTAATGCCAAGGCATTAAGGGATAGCGGAAAGAATGTTATTTTAGTCGGTATAAATAAAGATTTGCCTAAAGGTACAAAAATGATTGATACATATGTGAAGATTTCAGAGTTTGATACCTATGCGATTCCTTACCCAAGTGGAATGGCAAGCTGGGCAAAAAATATTGTTGATATCAAGCCTTATATAGAGCTATGTCAGAAATATGGAACTATTTCTACTATTATTTGCTATAATTTTCCGGCAATTGCATTGGACAAGCTGAGAAGATATTGTTTTAAAAATTCTATAAATTGCATTGCGGATGTTACGGAATGGTATTCTGTTGAGGGACGCAATATAGTCGTGAAAATAGTTAAAGGCATGGATGTCTGGTATAGAATGAGAATTGTTCACAAGAAGCTAGACGGATTACTTGTGATTAGCAGGTTTTTGGAAAATTATTATCGAAATTGTAAAAATAACTTATATATTCCTGCCCTGGTGGATACGCAAGAGGAGAAATGGAAAGCGAATTATGAAAAATCTGACAGCGTCTTAAAACTGGTATATGCGGGAAGCCCGGGGTATAAAGACCGTATTGACGTATTGATTGAAGCTCTTAGATTTGTCAAGAGAAACTATATTTTAGACATTATTGGGATTACGAAAGAACAATACTTAAGCATGTATCCGCAGCATAAAGCGTTCTTAAAAGCATCAAGTTCGATAAATTTTCATGGGCGGCTGAAACATTTAGACACGCTGCAATATGTAAAAAAAGCAAATTACAGCTGCTTTTTTAGAATGAATGACCGCATGTGTGAAGCGGGATTTCCTACAAAGTTTGTGGAGAGCATTACTTGTGGAACACCTGTTATTACAAATAAAGTAAGTAATCTCGATGAGTATATGAAAGAGAATGAAAACGGGGTTTTGTTGAAAAAAATAGATAGTAGGAAGATTGCGGAGTTGATAGAAAGAATCGATTTTACTATGTCAGTGAATAGAAAACTATTTGATTATAGTAATTTTCAGCAAGAAATTCAGAAATTTTTAATAGTGATCTCTAAAAGAAAAGGGAGATAGGTGTTAGGGCTTAAGTTTTTAATAAATTTGAGATGTTGAAGTAGAGATAAAAGATGGATTGAAAAATATATTGACAGACTTGCATCTATAGATAGGCTTAAGGTCAGTTAAAAAACGTGGAGGAAGAAAATGAAAAAAGTTATTGTGATATTGACGCAGCCAGTAGAAAATAATACGTCTTCAATGATAAGAAGTATGAGCCTTATCAATGAACTTCCACGCTTGGGATATCAAACAGTCTGTTATTGTCCATATCCAGATGTTGACGGAATGTATAATAATGGAAATGCCAATTTACCAAATGTAGTTATTAAAAGATATGGGCACAGAAAAAAGATTCAGGTTTCGTGTAAAGATGTCAAAGAAGCAAAAGGAATGAAAAAAAAGCTGATTGCGGTCATTTACAAATGCTTCAAAACATTTGATGTATTTGGATCAAGCCTTCAGTATTTAAAGTATAAAAAAAGCATAAAAGCCGATATTGCGAAAGAAGAGGGAGATATTTTGCTTACTTTCTCGCATCCAATGACAGCGCATATGATAGGAAAGTATTGTAAGGATGCGGTAAGCGGAGCGTATATCCAACAATGGGGAGATCCTTTAACAACTGATATTATTACAAAAACAGCATTGCCTAGATGGATACGAAAGATTATCGAAGAGAATTTAATAAAAAAAGCGGACCGTATATGTTATGTGTCGCCGTTAACGTGTGAGGAACAGAAAAATCTATTTAAAAAACATGCGCAGAAAATGATTTTTCTGCCTACTCCCCGGGTAGAGTACAAAAAAACTTCGAGACAATTATCTCATCATAAAGTCAAGATCGGATATTTTGGAAGCTACAAATTGATAGCAAGGGATATAAGACCACTATATAAAGCTGCTGTCGAAAATGAGAATTGCGAGCTTTATATCATAGGAGATTCAGACATAGTGTTAGAATCCAAAAGCAACATCTTTATGAAAAACAGAATCACGAGAGAGGAAATAGAAAAATATGTAGATGAAGTTGACGTGTTAGTCTGTCTCATGAATTCAAAAGGAAATCAGATTCCTGGAAAAATGTATCACTATGCGGGCTCATACAAAGAGATATTAGTAATAAAAGACGGGGAATATGGAAATGAAATTGAGAAATATTTTAGACAGTTTGACAGATATACTTTTGTAGAAAATGACAAGAATAAGATTAAAGAAATACTAGATGCATATTCTTCAAAAAAAGTACCTGACAGGGTTCCGCTTGAGGATTTTTCTGCGAATACAATCGCTAAGAAATTGCTTCAAAACTGTTAATGACTAGAAAATGGATGATAGATGTGCATTATAAATATTATGTAGTGGAAAGAAGGAAAAATAATGATTAACGTGGTAGGACTAGGTTATATTGGACTCCCAACAGCTTTAATGTTTGCATCACATGGGATAGAAGTAGTTGGAACCGATTACAATAAAGAGTTAGTAGATACCCTAAATGCAGGTAAGACAACATTTGAAGAGGAGGGACTTGAAGAGCTCTTTTTTCATGCAGTAAAAGCCGGCATTACATTTTCTAATGAATATATATCAACTGATATGTATATTGTGGCAGTACCAACTCCTTACAATAAATTCAGCAAGAAAATTGATGCTTGTTATGTTGTAGCGGCAGTAAAAAGCGTTATGGAAGTCTGTCCAAAGGGAGCTACTGTTGTTATTGAATCCACAATTTCACCAGGGACAATAGATAAATTTGTCAGGCCCATTATCGAGGAGAACGGTTTCATTATCGGTGAAGATATCAATCTTGTTCATGCGCCGGAAAGAATTATTCCTGGAAATATGGTATATGAATTAAAACATAATAGTAGGACGATTGGAGCAGATTCAAGAGAGATCGGTGAAACGGTAAAAAAACTTTATGCTTCATTTTGCGAGGGAGAAATCATTGTAACAGATATTCGTACTGCTGAAATGACAAAAGTAGTTGAAAATACATTTCGGGATATCAATATCGCATTTGCGAATGAATTAGCAAAAATCTGTCGTAGCGATAATATGGATGTATATGAAATTATTCGTATAGCGAATCATCATCCACGAGTAAATATTTTATCGCCGGGGCCAGGGGTGGGCGGACACTGTATTTCTGTAGATCCTTGGTTTTTAGTAGGAGATTATCCGGGTCTCGCAAACATTATCCTTGCGGCAAGGAAAATTAATGATGGAATGCCGGAATTTGTATTAGAACGCATTTATAATATTATGAAAGAGAACAATGTTACCGATGTGGGGCGTGTTGGTCTATATGGACTTACATATAAAGAAGATGTAGACGATATGAGAGAGAGCCCCACTTTGCAGATGTTAGAAAATATGGAAAAGCATTTGTCTCAGAATCTGGTTAAAGTGTATGATCCGTTTATTAAGAATGACGTTGTAGCCAATCAATATCATGATTTAGAAAAATTTTTAAATGATATCGATTTGATAGTCGTTATGGTTAAACATAGTGAAATTAGAGAAAACGTTGAGAAGTTAAAAGACAAAATCGTGCTGGATTGTCACAACATTATTGATCTTCCAAAAAGCTACAAATTATAGGAATATCTTGATAATGTCTTAACTTCTAACTATAATTATAAAGGGAATTAAAAATGTTTATTTTGGCATATATCATACTTTTGATTTTAGCAATCATATTGTTAACATTTAAGATGAGAACCAAAAGGGGAATCGTATCAACCGTTTTTTACATTACTTTTGTAGTGTATTATATTGTTGTACCCTTAATACTACAATTGATATTCTATATAGCAAAAGGTCTGACAAATTCCTCTGCGTATTTAGATATAATTCAAAATTCTACAACGGAAGAACAGACTGCGGCATATATAATGACTGCAGGAACCTTAATTGTTTTTTATGCGTTTTTGAATATAAGATTCAAACTATCAGATAAGCCTATAAATAAAAATAACGAATCCGTCTATGACGAAAAGGCGTTAGAAAAGTCAGTTTATACCATGGGGAAAATTTTTCTTCTCATTGGCGGAGCCAGTTTATGTATGCTCTTCCTCGAATTGGGAGGGATTAGTAGCGCATTGGCTTTAGGAAGTACAATCAGAGGGTATAGAATAGATAATGCTCAATACCTGAGCTCTTTAGGCGCAATATGTAAAACATTATCGGTATTTGTGACGGGAAGCTTTTTTTGTTTTTATGTATCAAGCAAGGAGCATAAAAGGCACTTATTTTATGTGACAACAAGTTTCATACTTTCAGTTTTATACCTTGTTTTTGAATCCGGAAGAGCCGCCTTTTTGGTGTTTTTTGGATGCTTGGCATTTGCATTCTTGAAAGAGCATGGGAAGAAAGTAAGTTGGATAGTTGTTGTCGCATTCCTGGGGATCTTTTTTACATCAAGTTCCTTAGAGGTCGTTTTAGGAAATTTGGCATTAGGCAGACCGCTATTTAGCAATCTGAATTATAGAATGGTCGATAACGTATTTGCAACTGCTTCAGATTTAGCATACCCTTACGCTAATTTATTAGGTGTGTCAAAGATGGTGGCGATGTATGGCTTTAGGTACTGCACAGATTATATAACATGGATTTTTACGTTATTGCCAGAAAGATTATTTATGTCAGTTGGAATCTCCATACCAAGCATAACATTAGTAACGACATCCGTTTCAAAATATTATCTGGATGCAGGTTTAACTCTTGGCGGAACGCCAGTAGATTTTATTTCATATGGATATTTCCAAGGTTCAATCATAGGAATCGTAGTTAATTGCTTAGTATATACCAGAATATTACGTTGGATAGATATGACGTTTGATAAAATATCAAATCAATACACGATTCTCAAATTTAGAATGTGTTTTTTTGCGTATTCATTGATTACAAGTAATGATTTATCAACGGTGATACCGTCAAATTTATTCCTTTTAATCATTGTCATTGTAATAAATAGAACTACGAAAAAGAGAAGGATAAAAATAGAAAATGAAAAATAAAATAGGATATCTTGCTGAACTTCTAAAGAACCTTCATAAAAAAGGATTAAGTGATATTTTTCTGAGTTCGGTTTTTAGTGAGTTTATCGCATTCATTGTCTCTATTGTAATTGTACGTCAATTTTCCAAAGAGGATTATGGATATTATGCGGTTGCATATAATATTTACGGATATATTGCAGTATTCATAGGATTGGGGTTAACCAATGGGGTGCTGCAATATTGTTCTGAAAAAAGAGTGGAAACGGAAAAAAGCGCGATCTACTCATTTTGTCTTAAAGCAGGAGAGATTTTTAATATAGTACTTCTTTTTTTCATCCCTATATTTTCGAGATTCTTACTCGGTATTCCAGCCAGAAATTACTTGATATGGATGTCTGGCTGGCCGCTTGTTGCCTTTGTCGGCAACTATATGCAAATTAAACTTAGAGTCGCTAGGGACAACCGTCATTTTATGCTTTCCAATGTCTCTTCATCAGTAGTGTTTTTGATTTTAGCGTTTGTGTTATCCAAGAGCTATGGGATCGAAGGGTATATTGTGGCATTGTATGGAAAACATGCATTAACAGGTGTGATTTCGTATACTTTTTCAAAACAGAAAGAAACAGTAAACAGTGGAAATATTGCTCCAATAAATATAAAATTAAAAAAAGAAATCTTAAAATATTCAATTGTATGTTGCCTGACAAATTTTACTTCTACACTAATGATGCTTTTAGATGTTACTTGTATTAATCATTTCATAGGGGATCCGGCAATAGTGGCAACATATAAAGTAGCTACGCAAATTCCAACAGCCCTTACATTTATTCCGTCAAGCATTATGGTATTTATATTTCCATATTTTGTGGAGCATAATGATAATCCGCATTGGCTGCAAAAGAACACCAATAAATTACTGGCAGGAGTTTTTGGATTAAATGTATGTGTTTCCATAGCGATTATAATTTTAGCGCCATTTATTGTTGCTGTTTTATGGGGAAATAAATATAGAGACGCTGTGCTTGTGTTAAGAATGCTTGTATTCAATTATTTGATTTCAGGGACATTTAATATGGTTTTAGGCAATGTCATGGTTGCTATCAAAAAAGTAAATATCAACTTAATTAGAACAATTTTCTGCAGTGCATTAAATATTATATTAAACTGCGTACTTATTAAAAGATATGGTTCTGTTGGTGCAGCTTATGCGACAATTACAGTTTCTATTGTATCGGCAGTTTTTGCGATATCGTATTTTAAATATTGGATAAAGAAAAAATTATAAAATTGATTGTGAAGAATGCATATAGAAAAGCTGATTATGAATAAAATTGGAGGAAATGATGACAGGTTGGATTATCACTCAAAAAAATTTTAAATTGCAGGAAAATGATTATGAAACTATGTTCGGGGGGGGGGTATTGCTTTGCATATAAACATAATAATCAATTCATTAATGATAAACTTTTCTTTGAAACAGAAAAGTACATTGTATGTCTTGACGGGGTAATACTTAATAAATCGAGTCTGTCCCAAAATGGCACTTGGAAAGAAACAGTAATAAAATGGATTGATGAGAAAGAGTGCTTTCCTAAATTGCTCAGAGGATCCTTTAATGGATTTATATTTTATAAAGCTGATAAGAGGATTACAGTTTTTACAGATCATTTAGGAGAACGTGGGGTTTTCTATTCAAATTGTGCAGATGTGGTGGTCATTTCTTCTAATTTTAATATGATAAGCAATGTCTATACACAGAATGGTATGAAGAGAAAATTGTGCACTAATGCTGTAAAATATATGCTTACATTTGGATATATGATAGAGGACTGCACATATGTTGAGACAATAAAAAGATTAGATTTGGGAACATTAGCTCACTGGGATTTGCAAAATAATAACATTAGTTTTGAGTGTTATCATAAGTTTTCTAATAGGGATACAACGAGTGATAGCGAAGAAGTCATGATTCAAAAACTAGATAAGTTATTTCGAAATGCCATTACCATGGGACTTGAAAAAGATAAAGAGTATGATAAGCGCTCATTAGTTGATTTAAGCGGGGGACTTGATTGCAGAGTGATAAATTATGTGGCAAAGTCTATGGGATATACAAATATTTCAAATGTCACATTTAGCCAGTTTGAAAGCAACGAATTCAAAGTTACGATGAAATTGTATCAGGATTTGGGATATGATTTGGTTTATTTTCCACTTAATCATGCCAATTATCTCACCAATTTGGAAGAAATTGTAAAAAGTAATTATGGATTAAGCTTATATTCGGCTACGACAGGGGTAAACAATATCGTTCATAATTTGAATTTTGAATATTTTGGCCTAGAGCATGGCGGATTATTGGGAGATATCCATGATGGAGCTTTTCCAGGAGAAAAGTACTATAAGCATCAACCAGCTTCATTTGAAAAGGGAATGCGATTGTCCAGGGTTATTCCAGACAGTTATTTAGACAGTAGTATTTTAGAGAATTATGAAAATAATGAGATGTTTACGTTGTTATGCAGAGGAATCAGAGCAGGATTTAGTACGCTTTTAATTCGTCATAATACAATGGAGTCTGCTTCTCCGTATGCAGACGTTGATTTTTATGATTACTTTTTATCTATTCCTCTAGAAAAAAGAGTAAAAGGTAAAATATTGCAAAAATGGGTAAAAAAATGTTATCCAGATGCGTTTAAGATTGTTGAAGACAAAAGCATGTGTAGAGTAGATGCGAATAAGGCAATGCTTTCATTAAGAATATTTTGTCTAAAGGTTTTATTTAAACTGAGACAATATTTACATATTGCTAATAAAAATAATATGAACCCCTTGGATCATTGGTATAAAAATAATCTGGTAATTAAAAATTTTATGGATAATTATTATTTGGACAATTTAAAGTTACTGGAACAATATCCTGAATTAACGGAAATGGTCAAAATGTTATATCAACAAGGAAATGCACGAGATAAGAGCATGGCATTAACGGCGTTGGCGGCAGTAAAAATGTATGTTGATGAATAAGCTTCAAAAGTAAGTATTGAACATTTAGAGAGGAGTAGAAGATGGAAAAAGAGAAAATTCTCATTCTGGGAGATTGGGAATCCATATGGCTAAAAAAATATGTTGAAAATGTCCTAAATGAAGATCAAAGAAAGATCGTAATTATAAACGATAAATATTCAATCTCAGCTTTTGATGTGAAATCTGAAATTGTATGTTTACCTAGTAAGAAAAGCACTTTGCTCAGCAACCCGAGATTGAGATTCTTGGTATATTTATTGGAAACTCGTCGAGCAGTGAAAAAATATGGCAGATTTGATTTTGTGCATGTTCATTATGTAAATCGAGGAAAGTTGCTTGCGCTAAGATATCTAAAAAAATATTCTCCTAAAATAATCATTACTTTTTGGGGGAGTGATTTACTAAGAAAAGATAATAAAGAATTGTTAACATATGAAAAATATATTGAAATGTCAGATAATGTCACTTTGGCGTCAAAGGAATTGCTAAAAAAGTTCGAATCAGTCTATGGACAAAAATATGCTAAAAAAGTGTTACCAATTCGATTTGGCATCAGTGCATTGAGCAAAGTCAATTATGGTCTGATAAATAGAGACAAATGCAGAGAAGAGTGGGAAATTCCAAATGATAAAAAGATTATATCAATTGGATACAATGGAAGCGAGGGGCAAAATCATATTCCGGTCATCAATGCCATTAAGAGACTGCCAGCTGATATAAGAAAGAAAATATTTTTGATTTTTCCATTGACATATGGTCTGAAGCCGGAATATCTTTTGGAATTAGAACAGAGTCTTAAGGATATAGAGTGTGGATATAAGATATTTACTGAATTTATGGATGATACAGAGACGATGAAGTTAAGAACGGTTACTGATCTATTTATTCATGCTCAGAGAACAGATGCTTTATCAGCATCTGTCCAAGAATATCTTTTTGCAAAGAAGTTATTGTTAAATCCTTCTTGGATTGAATATCAGGAATTTAAGAAAATGGGAATCTATTATTGGGAATATCATGAATTTGATGAATTGCCAAAACTGTTAAAAAAGTATGTCGCTTTTGGGCTACAAGAAGATCAAAAAATGCGTTTGAAAGGGAATCAGGAGTTAATTGCGGCATATTCATCATGGGAAAGCTCGTCGGAAGAATGGAAAAAATTATATACCATGGGAAATTAATATATTTGGAGGAAACGTAAATGTCAAGTATGAAACAAAAGGTAAAGCTGAGACAATCAAATATTGAACTTTTTAGGATTTTGCTGATGATTTCCCTGGTGGCATCACATTATGTACATAACTCAGGACTTTTAGATCGTATATACGAGAATCCCAATGACGTCAAGTCAATGTTTCTTGTGATCATTGGCTGGTTTGGAAAGCCGGCGATTAATTGCTTTGTTTTAATTACAGGATATTATATGTGCATGTCCGAGATCAATATTAAAAAACATTTCAAATTAATTTTGGAAGTAGAGTTCTATAATATCATAATATATTTGTTATTTACGATTTTCAGTCCAGAAGTTACATTTTCTGTGATAGAATTTGTGAAAGCTTGTATTCCTCTGACCTCAATTACGAGAAATTTTGTAAGCTGTTATATAGTATTTTATTTTTTGATTCCATATATCAATATACTGATTCGCGATATGGATAAAAAGCAACATGGAATGCTTCTGTTACTTTTGTTAATAATATATACGGTTATTGATCCATTGCCTGGATTTGAAGTATCGTTTAGTTATGTTAGTTGGTTTTTTGTTATATATTTACTGGGGGCTTATATTCGCTTGCACCCAATGAGATGCTTTGAACAAAAAAAGTTGTGGGGGGGGGTATTTTCACTCAACTGCATAATATCAATAGTTAGCATTTTTATATGCCTACAATTAAGCGCTGCGTTAAATGTAAGATTGATGTTCTTTTTTATAGAAGATTCAAATAAGATTTTTGCGTTAACCACTTCTGTTGCGGCTTTTCTATTCTTTAAAAATGTGGAGATAAAATATAGCAGGGTAATTAATACCATGGCCCGTTCTACTATTGGAGTATTGCTTATACATGCCAATAGTGACATAATGAGACAATGGTTGTGGGGAACGTTGCTAAGATGTAAAGAAATGTGGAATTCTGATTATTTATACATTCATGCATTGATTAGCATACCTTTGATATATGTTATATGCGTAATCATTGATATTATCAGAATTGAGTGTATCGAAGAACCTTTCGTAAAAATGATTCGTAGAAAGAAAGAGAAGTAATATGAAGAAAATAATGTTAGTGTTTGGCACACGTCCAGAAGCTATCAAGATGTGTCCATTGGTAAATGAGTTGAAGACAAGAAAAACGGTTCAAACAATTGTCTGTGTGACTGGGCAGCATAGACAGATGTTAGATCAGGTACTAGAAGCTTTTGGCGTAGTCCCTGACTTTGACTTATCAATTATGAAAGAGAGTCAGACTTTGTTTGATGTGACAACGAATATTTTGAACAGAATCAAAGAAGTGTTGCAAGAGGTGAGGCCAGACGTCGTTCTCGTGCATGGGGATACTTCCACGACATTCGTAACTGCATTGGCTTGTTTTTATTTGCAGATTCCCGTGGGGCATGTGGAGGCAGGGCTTCGTACTTATAATATCTGTTCTCCATATCCAGAGGAATTTAACCGCCAGGCAGTGGGAATCATTTCTCAGTATCATTTTGCTCCAACAGAGATGTCTAAGAAGAATCTATTGAATGAAGGCAAGAATACAGGGAATATTTATATTACAGGCAATACAGCGATTGATGCGTTGAAGACAACCGTTAGAAAAGATTATTCCCATCAGGAGCTAGAGTGGGCACAAGGAAGCAAATTGATCATGGTTACCGCTCACAGGAGAGAAAATCTTGGAGAACCGATGCATCATATGTTCCGCGCAATTCGGCGTATCATGGATGAATATCTGGATGTAAAAGTCATTTATCCAATTCATATGAATCCAGTAGTCAGACAGACGGCAGAGGAAGAGCTTGGCGGTTGCGACAGGATTCATATCATTGAACCGCTGGATGTACTGGATTTTCATAATTTTTTGTCAAGGAGCTTTATGATTTTGACTGACAGTGGCGGAATACAGGAAGAAGCTCCATCTTTAGGAAAGCCAGTTCTTGTCATGCGTGATACGACGGAGAGGCCAGAGGGAATTGCAGCAGGGACATTGAAGCTTGTGGGAACAAATGAAGAAGTTATTTACATGAGTTTTAAAGAACTCCTTGAAAATGAAGAATCTTACAATGCGATGTCACATGCAAGCAATCCATATGGAGATGGATATGCATGTAAAAGAATTGCTGATATTTTAGAATACGGGGAAGTGAAAAGTGACAATGGATTATAAACAATAATAATGTCTAGAGCATTTTTTCTTCTCTTTGTGAAAGTGAAGGTAGATAGAAATTTGAAAGAAAATAGTATTACATTAAAAAGTAAAAAGATTCTGATAACTGGTGCAGCTGGCTTTATTGGTTCTAACCTTGTGTTGGAACTTTTTTATACCGTGCCGGATGTCACGATCATTGGCATTGATAATATGAATGATTATTATGATGTTTCAATTAAGGAATATCGTTTAAAAAAAATTGAAGAACTTGTGAAGAAGCAGCAAGGCTCTTCATGGATATTTGTGAAAGAGTCTATTGCGGACAAGGCAGTGATTAACTCTGTTTTTACGGAATATAGGCCAGATATTGTCGTGAATCTAGCAGCACAGGCAGGCGTCCGCTATTCGATTGCCAATCCCGATGCTTATATAGAGTCTAACTTAATTGGTTTTTATAACATTTTAGAAGCGTGCCGTCATTCTTATCATGATAAGGATTCAGCAAAAAATGGTTATAATGGAGTCGAGCACCTCGTGTATGCTTCTTCTTCTTCGGTATATGGAACCAACAAGAAGATTCCATACTCTACAGATGATAAAGTAGACAATCCGGTGTCTCTTTACGCTGCGACAAAAAAATCCAATGAGTTGATGGCTCATGCGTACTCGAAGCTTTATAATATTCCGTCAACGGGACTTCGCTTCTTTACAGTTTATGGTCCGGCGGGAAGGCCGGATATGGCATATTTTGGATTTACAAATAAACTTCGTAATCATGAGACAATCCGAATTTTCAATTATGGAAACTGTAAACGTGATTTCACATACGTAGATGATATTGTGGAAGGTGTGAAACGTATCATGCAGTGTCCGCCAGAGAAGAAATCAGGAGAAGATGGTTTGCCGATTCCCCCATATGCTGTTTATAACATTGGAAATAATCAACCAGAGAACCTGCTTGATTTTGTTGATATTTTACAGCAGGAGTTAATTCGTGCAGGAGTGCTCCCAAAAGATTATGATTTTGAGGCGCATAAGAAATTAGTCCCAATGCAGCCGGGGGATGTTCCAGTGACATATGCAGATACAAGTGCTCTAGAACGTGACTTTGGATTCAAACCGAGTACAAGCCTACAGGAAGGGCTGAGGAAATTTGCAGAATGGTATAAGGAATTTTATATGTAATCAAATCCAATATCAAGTTCATTGTTGTGAAAAAAGGGCATTTACGAAAGAATTTTATTGTGACTAGAAGTTGATAGTTATTGAAGAAACATAATGTGAAAAGTATAGGAGAGGCAAATAAATGAGTGTATTTACAAATAAAACATTATTAATTACGGGAGGGACAGGCTCTTTCGGTAATGCTGTTTTGAATCGTTTTCTTCAGACAGACATCAAAGAGATCCGCATTTTCTCCCGTGATGAAAAAAAACAGGATGATATGAGGCATGAGTTTCAGGTGAAAATGCCTGAGGTTGCTGATAAGATTCGATTTTACATTGGGGACGTCCGTGATTTGGCTTCCGTTAAGAATGCGATGTATGATGTGGACTATATCTTCCATGCGGCAGCATTAAAACAGGTGCCCTCTTGTGAATTCTTCCCCATTGAGGCGGTAAAGACGAATGTGCTGGGGACGGAGAATGTCCTGACGGCGGCTATTGATGAGGGGGTAAAATCCGTAATCTGTCTTTCCACTGACAAAGCGGCTTATCCAGTCAATGCGATGGGCACTTCGAAAGCAATGATGGAAAAGGTAATTGTTGCCAAGAGCCGGACAACGAAGAAAACGAAAATTTGCTGCACACGATACGGGAATGTCATGTGCTCCCGCGGTTCTGTTATTCCGCTTTGGATTGACCAAATCAGAAACGCAAGCCCGATTACTTTGACAGAGCCAACTATGACACGTTTTATTATGTCGTTAGAGGAGGCCGTGGATCTAGTTCTCTTTGCGTTTGAGCATGGAGAGCCAGGTGATATTTTGGTTCAGAAAGCGCCAGCATGTACGATTCAGACACAGGCAGAAGCAGTTTGCGAGTTGTTTGGCGGAAATAAAGATGATATTAAGATTATTGGCATCCGTCATGGCGAGAAGATGTACGAGACACTTTTGACAAATGAAGAATGCGCTCATGCTATTGACTTAGGCAACTTCTATCGTGTACCATGTGATAAGAGAGGGCTCAATTATGATAAGTTCTTTACACAGGGTAATACAAAGAGAGTAAAACTGAGCGAATTTAATTCCAATAATACAAAATTACTGACGGTGGAAGAAACGAAAGAGAAGATATCCTCTCTTACTTATATCCAGGAAGAATTGGCGAAAGATAATCAGTAGTAGTCGAGGTAGCGTATGAACATTTTAGTAACCGGTGCCAAGGGAATGGTAGGAACTGCCCTTGTTGCTAATTTAAAAAATATCAAAGAAAATAAAAACCGCACCAGGCCGGGGATTCAAGTTGATGAGATTTATCAGTATGATCTCGATTCTACAATTGAGGAATTGGAATCATACTGTAAGAAAACTGACTTCGTGTTTCATTTAGCAGGAGTGAATCGCCCAGAAAATCTAGAAGATTTCATGAAAGGCAACTTCGGATTCGCATCCATATTGTTAGCTACATTGAAGAAGTATGAGAATAAAGCTACGATCATGCTATCTTCTTCTATTCAGGCGACGCTGGCAGGAAGATTTGGTAATTCCGAGTATGGGAGAAGTAAAAAAGCTGGGGAAGAATTATTCTTTTCTTATGCAGAACAAACTGGAACGAAAGTCGCAGTCTATCGTTTTCCAAACGTGATGGGACATAGCCGCCCCAAATATAATTCGGCGGTTTCCACGTTCTGCTGGGCAGTGGCGAACGATGAAGAATTTACAGTCAATGACCGGGGTACGGAGTTGGAACTGCTGTATATTGATGACTTGGTAGAGGGAATGTTTGACCTTCTGGAGGGGAAAGAGCAACACTGTGAATTTGTCGGGGTAGAAGCAGTACCAGATGATTGCGGAAGATATTGTTGCGTGCCAGTTACTCACAAGGTAAAGCTCGGCGAAATCGTGGATTTGCTGGAACAGTTTAAAGCACAACCGCACACACTGATGATGCCAAAAATACCAGAAGGTTCTTTTGCCAAAAAGCTGTATTCTCTTTATTTAACCTATCTTCCAGTAGACAAGTTCAAGTATGAGTTGAGGATGAATCGTGATGAGAGAGGTTCTTTCACGGAACTGATGCATACAGCTGACTGTGGGCAAATCAGCATCAACATTTCTAAGCCAGGAATTACAAAAGGCCAACACTGGCACAATTCTAAGTGGGAATTGTTTATCGTGGTCGCCGGGCATGGATTGATTCAGGAACGGAATATTCATACTGGAGAAATTGTGGAGTTTGAAGTCAGCGGGGACAAAATCGAAGCAATCTATATGATTCCTGGATGGACCCATAATATCATAAACCTAAGCGAAACAGAAAATCTGGTAACAGTTATGACCTGTAATGAGATTTTCAATCAGGACAGACCAGATACATTTTATGAACCAGTGTAATTTTCAAAGGCATTGAAATATCAAAAAAGGAGAAATCCATATGATGGAAGTTTTGAATATCTAATGGCAATGCTATACGCTGGTTTGGAGCCTATGTAAAAAAGGAGCGCTGAAATGGAAATAAAAACAGATTTTTCAGATATTAAATTTAAAGGGAATGGGAAGCTGAAACTCCTTATTATTGTTGGGACACGTCCTGAGATCATCCGTCTTGCCGCAGTTATCAATAAATGTCGCAAGTATTTTGACGTGGTATTGGCACATACCGGGCAGAACTACGATTATAATCTCAACGGTATCTTTTTTGAGAACTTAAAGATTGAAAATCCGCAAGTATATATGGATGCCGTAGGTGATGATCTTGGCGCAACTGTTGGAAACATCATCAACTGTTCTTACAAGCTGATGAATCAGATTAAACCGGATGCGCTGCTGATTTTGGGAGATACAAATTCTTGTTTGTCGGCAATTGCAGCAAAGCGCCTGCATATCCCGATTTTCCATATGGAAGCAGGAAACCGCTGCAAGGATGAGTGTTTGCCAGAGGAAACGAATCGCCGTATCGTAGATATTATTTCGGATGTAAACTTGGCGTATTCTGAACACGCAAGGAAATATTTGCATGAGTGCGGCTTGCCGAAAGAGCGTGTGTATGTAACGGGTTCTCCGATGGCGGAAGTGCTGCATCAGAATCTTGAAGAGATTGAGAAGTCGGACATTTTAGAAAAACTGGGGCTTGAACCACAGAGATATATTCTGCTTTCCGCTCACAGAGAGGAAAATATTGATACAGAAAAAAATTTCTTATCACTGTTTTCCGCTATCAATAAGATGGCAGAAAAGTATGATATGCCGATCCTCTATTCCTGTCATCCACGTTCCAGAAATCGTTTGGAAGCATCCGGCTTTGAACTGGACAGGCGGGTGATTCAGCATGAGCCACTTGGCTTCCATGATTATAATCATTTGCAGGTAAATGCGTTTGCAGTAGTTTCTGATTCTGGCACATTGCCAGAGGAAAGCAGCTTTTTTACCAGCGTAGGGCATCCGTTTCCGGCTATCTGCATCAGAACAAGTACGGAACGTCCAGAAGCATTGGACAAAGCGTGCTTCGTGCTTGCTGGCATCGATGAAACATCATTACTGCAGGCCGTTGAGACTGCTGTAACGATGAATCTTGATGGAGAGCTTGGCGTTCCGGTGCCAGATTATGTGGAAGAGAATGTTAGTACGAAAGTGGTGAAGATCATTCAAAGCTACACTGGCGTTGTGGATAGAATGACATGGAGAAAAATAAATTAAAACTTTTTATATACCCTCTGGAGCACTTGTTTTAGGTCCAGAGGGTATGATATTTGAAAGATGGAAAGCCTGCATGAAAACAGGAATAATGATGGGTGCTAGAAGATATATGGTTAGATTGAAATGGAAAAGAGGTTTTAAATGTCAAGACCAAAAAAGAAACCAAATTATAATTCAGAGAAAATTATGGAAGAACTATTAGAGGAAGTGGCTGCTATCTATATATCAGCTGACGGCAATCCTTGCTATTCAATTCGTAAAATTGCGGATGAATTTGATATGACGCCACTTAAAGTGCGCAAGCTATTGGTGACGGCGGGCGTGTTTTCATCTGAAATTAGCGAGAAGATTAATGAATTGAAGAAAGCAGGAAGGACAATCCTGGAAATACAAAAAATAACAGGGTTGAGCAGGGCATCTGTCCATAGTTATCTGCCATATACGAAAATGATTTATAATACAGAAGAGCTAAGCCTGAATGCGCAGCGGATAAGAACATTCCGGGAAAGAAAGAGTGCGGTGGCTTGTCTGGAAGAGAAAATGAAAGAGAAAACGACGAGTTCCATTTTAGAAGATGCGCTTTGGAGAACAATAAGTATATTTGATGATTATCCATTTTATACAATGCATGGACTGCGCTTCACCTATTCTTTAAAGGGAAATGAAATATTTGTCAGTAGAAAAGAAAAAGCGATTACCAGGTCGACCATAGTGCTTGCATTACACAAAACATTGGAGTTGCAGCAAAATGTTACGGGACCAAAACAGCTGGGAACTTTTGGTGCGAGTTATTTGTATTCTATGTTTAAACATTTTCGGGTGATTTTATAAAATTAGGAATTTGTGTTTCGTGTCCATGTGATTAGATTGAAATGTATATATTTTTTATGGTTGAAGCAGGATGGCAGTAAAATTATACAAAAGATGAAGATGTTACTACTGAATAAAAGGCAGAATGAGACTTGACATTTATGCTAGTATTTAGTACTCTTTTCATGGTATATGGTGTGTCAGGCATTTTTATGGAGAATTGAAAAATGAAAAAATGGACAATTGCAATTGCAGGGACGGGATATGTAGGTTTGTCATTAGCTGTCCTTTTAGCGCAAAAAAATAAAGTGTTGGCGGTAGATATTATTCCAGAGAAAGTGGATATGATTAATTGTAAGATTTCTCCGATACAAGATGAGTACATTGAAAAATATTTGTCGGAAAAAGAATTAGACTTAACGGCGACCTGCGATGCCGTCAGTGCGTATAGAGAGGCCGATTTTATAATAATAGCAACACCCACGAATTATGATTCAGAAAGAAACTTTTTTGATACTTCTGCCATTGAAGCTGTGCTTCAATTAGTGATGGAAGTGAATCCGTTGGCCACGATTGTTATAAAATCAACGATTCCTGTAGGCTATACGGCACAAATAAGACAAGAATACAACAGCAAGAATATTTTATTTTCCCCTGAATTTTTACGAGAATCCAAAGCTCTTTATGATAATTTGTATCCTTCGAGGATTATTGTTGGATGTGATAGTGAAACCAGAGAAAAAGCTGAAATTTTTACAGGATTATTGGCAGAAAGCGCATTAAAAGAAAACGTGGAAATTCTTTATATGGGTTTTACCGAGGCAGAGGCAGTGAAGCTGTTTGCCAACACATATCTGGCATTGAGAGTGTCTTATTTTAATGAATTGGACACATATGCAGAACTCAAAGGTCTCGATACAAAGCAGATCATTGACGGCGTGTGTCTGGATCCTAGAATTGGAAGTCATTATAACAATCCTTCTTTTGGGTATGGCGGATATTGTCTCCCTAAAGACACAAAGCAGCTATTGGCTAATTATAAGGATGTTCCAGAAAATATCATAGGGGCAATTGTGCAGTCCAATCGAACTCGAAAAGATTTTATTGCGGACCAGATTTTGAGAAAAGCTGGATATTATGCTTATACTGGAAAAAATCATTATAAAAAATTAGATGAAAAAAAAGTCACTGTAGGAATTTACCGTCTTACAATGAAGTCGAATTCAGATAATTTCCGTCAGAGCTCTATTCAGGGCGTTATGAAAAGAATAAAGGCAAAAGGGGCAGAGGTCATTGTGTTTGAACCCACGTTAGAAGATAGTACGACTTTTTTTGGAAGCAAGGTTGTCAATGACTTGGAGTTATTTAAGCGCAAGGCAGATGTCGTCATAGCAAACAGGTATGAAGAGTGTTTAGACGATATCATTGACAAAGTTTATACTCGTGACTTATATCAAAGAGATTAAACATGAATTCGTAATTATTAATAAAGCATGAACATGGAGGAACGTTTTGATGGAAACAAAAGAAAGAGTAGAAAGGGAGATCAATTTAATAGATTTATTCTGGAAAATTTTATTTAGCTGGCGCCAAATGCTTTGCTTTGGAATCCTTTTTGCAGTATTGCTAAGCGGGGGGAAGTATTTTCTGGATGCAAGGACGTACCAAGCCTCGATGAATGTAGATCTTGAAGAATCCAAAAAAGAATTCAACAAAGAAGAACTAGAAAAGTATAATAATGCGATTGATTTGCAGAAACGTATAACAGGATATGAGACTTACCAGCAAAAGTCTGCCTTGATGCAGATCGATCCGTTTGAAAAGCCTGTGCTGGAACAGCAGTATTATGTGCAGTCAGATTATATAGTTAATTATACCAAAGATAGCGAGAGAGATTATACGTTAGAACTTGTTTCTATCTATAACAATTATATCAACAGCGGTGAGATGGCGCAAAAAGTTATTGAAGATGCAAATCTCTCTATCAATGAGGAGGACTTTCGGGAATTATTGAGCGTTACATTATCAGAAAGTGTGATTTCTATTTCTGTAAGTTATGTGGATGTAGAAAAATTGAATGATATTTCTGATGTGATTAAATCATTTTTACAACAAAAGGAATCAGAAGTGCAGAATGTCGGCGCCCATACGTTGAAACTAATAGAAGAATCCCAAAGCATGGTGGTAGATTCAGCATTAGTGGAAAAAAAGAATACGATTGCTAGCAATATTACTGCGCTGAAAACACAACTTAAAAGTTTGAAGACTGGCATGTCTGCAAGTCAGTTAGCATTGTTTGAATTGGAAGCCAGTAAGATAAACGGGGCAGAATTAGAAGAAGACTTGCCTAGCGTTAGTGTGAAATTTTTGATCGTAGGGGTTATGGCTGGCTTTTTCTTGGTGGGCGCTTGGATTGTGCTTATGATGATTTTTTCAACAAAGTTGCAGAAATCAGAAGAGATCCAGAATATATATGGCATACACATGCTAGGAGAAATCAAGATCCCTGATCAGAAAAAACGTTTCTTGGCTTCTATTGATCGCTTACTGTTGTCCTTAAAAAATAAAGGAAAGAAAAAGATAGGACAAGAACAGCAGATTAAGGTTATAGCCACAAAAATAGCGCTTTCTTGCAAACAAAGGGGAGTCAGCAGTATCTATATGACTGGAAGCGAATATGAGAAAGCGGACAAAACGATAATGGAACAATTAAAAAGAGAATTTCGGGCACAGGATATTGAGGTTAACGATGGAGGAAATATGGCTTATGATGCTTCTTCTCTGAAATCTGGCATAGAAAATGGAACGCTGTTGCTTGTGGAACAGATAGGCATATCGGCGTATCGTGAGATTGAAGATGAGTTGAAATTGATTAAAGAACATCATGGAGCTCTCTTGGGCGTCATTGTACTAGAATAGGTAGGTACTGGCAATATTAATAGGCAAAAGAAATGGGGGTGTCGCACTAGCATAGTAAACGGTAGATAGTCTGTACCTCGACTGTAGAGGAAAAGTGTGTGACAATAGACTATATTTCTATTACGGGTATTAAAAGTTAAGTCTCAACTTTTGATACCGATATACGGAGGTAAGTCTATGAGTTCAGAAACAACCATGGTGGCTGAGCAATGCCGTCTCCAGGAATGGGCCGCACAGATTAGAGACTGCCAGCGCCGCCCAGCCGGCATGAGCGTTGTCAGCTGGTGTGCCTGTCATGGGATTACAAAAGCGAATTATTATTACAGGCTTCGTCGTGTAAGGGAAGCCTGTCTTGAAAGTATTCCCGGGGAAAATCCGCCACAACAGGTCGTTCCTGTAAGACCGGAGATTCTGTGTGCGGAAGAAAAAAACAGCAGTGATGCACAGCCTGGACTGAATATTTCCACAAAGGGATTTTCTGTCCATGTAACAGAATCTACACCTATGGGTCTTCTTGCGGCGGTTCTTGAGGTGATACGGGATGCTGAATGACGCCACTTGCTTTAGGGCCGTCTACATTGTCTGCGGCTATACAGATCTACGCTCTGGAATGGATCGTCTGGCAGCACTTGTGGAAGCGCAGACGGGAAATAGACCTTTTGTGCCTGATACCCTTTACCTTTTCTACGGGCGGCGTACAGACCGTATCAAAGGACTGGTATGGGAAGGGGATGGATGGCTTCTGTTATATAAGAGATTGTCAGAAAGCCGTTTTGAGTGGCCGCGCAGCCCTCAGGAAGTGCGTTCCCTGACGCCGCAGCAGTTCCGCTGGCTGATGGAGGGGCTGACGATTGCACCGAAGAAGTCTGTCAAACCGGTGGAGCCTCCGGAATATATGGGATGATTTCTGCACGTAGGGGACTTGTGCAAAACAGAGAAATTTCCAGACGGTTGCCATGCACCTGCAGATGGGCTGTTTTCTATGGTAAAAACGGTTTCTGCCGTGGTTTTTCGGCCATATATGCCGCAGCTGCCCACGTTTTATTTTGGGAAAAGCCGTATTAGGAAAAGGCAGCATAAGCAGTCCTGATGCATTTAGACGCCTTGGGCATTATGACGGATGCCTTTCCTCTCTGGATTCGCAAAAACGATTGTTTTCCGTTATAATGGAACCAGTGGAAAAACGGGAGGCAGCGGCATGGCTTTGGAATATACAGAAGAAAAACTGAACAGCCTTGACAAGAAAACTCTCATCCAGCTGTTTCTGTCACAGCAGGAGCAGCTGAAGCGGATCGACCAGACCCTCCAGCTGGTGCTTGAACAGGTGGCGGACTTAAAAAGACATCGTTTCGGCAGGACATCAGAAAAGCATGAAACGGAAGCCCGGATTTCTTTTATGGAAGTGGATGGGAAGATTGTATTTTTTAACGAAGCAGAGGCTGTTGTTGAAGAAGCTGGTGAAACAGCAGAGACCGCCATTCGGCAGAAACCAAAGAAAAAGCAGGGAAAGACGGAAGAAGATCTTTCCGGTCAGCCGGTTGTGGTGATCGAACATTCCATGTCGGAAGGAGAACTGGAGGAACGGTTCGGGAAAGACGGCTTTAAGCAGCTCCCGGATGAAGTATACCGCAGATATGGATTTACCCCGGCGAAAGTCGAGGTGGAGGAACATCATGTAAAGGTGTATGCCGGGAAGAAAACGGACGAGATCGTAAGAGCTCCGCACCCAGAATGCCTTTTAAGGGGGAGCCTTGTGTCTGCGTCTCTTGAAGCGGCAGTAATGAACGCAAAATACGTCAATGCCGTCCCACTTTACCGTCAGGAGCAGGAGTTTGAACGTTATGGCCTGCATATTTCCCGGCAGAACATGGCGAACTGGACGATCCAGTGCGCGGACAGGTACCTTGCGGTCCTCTATGATTGCCTGCATGAAAAAATGTACGATTACCATGTGCTGCAGGCAGATGAAACACCTGTGCTGGTAAACAAAGACGGCCGCCCTGCCGGAGCAAAAAGCTTTATGTGGGTATACCGCGCTGGGCGGATGTACACGGACCGCCAGATTGTCCTATATGAATACCAGAAGACGCGCAATGCCAGCCATCCCAGAGAGTTCCTGAAGAATTTCAATGGCATATGCGTTACAGACGGTTATCAGGTCTACCACACGGTTGAAACCGAGAGGGAAGACCTAAAGATTGCCGGATGCTGGTCCCATGCCAGACGAAGATTTGACGAAGCGGTCAAAACCCTGCCGAAAGCAAAGCAGAAAGACAGCCGCGCGTACCTTGCGCTGACAATGATACAGGCCATCTACCGGGAAGAAAAGCTGCCGAAGGATCTTCCGGCAGAAGAACGTAAAATCCGCCGCCAGTTAAGTGTCCGTCCGCTGGTGGAGGCCTATTTTACGTGGGTAAAGGAAAACATCCTGAAAGTCCCACAGAAAAGCAAGACATGGGAGGGTTTCAATTACTCCATCAACCAGGAAAAATACCTAAAGGTGTTCCTTGATGACGGGGAAGTCCCAATGGAAAACAACGCCGCCGAGCAGTCGATCCGGGGATTCTGTATCGGCAAGAAGAACTGGGTGATGATCGATACGGTTGCAGGGGCAAAATCGAGCGCCATTATATACAGTATTGCAGAAACAGCGAAAGCCAACAACCTGAAACCGTATGATTATTTTGAATACCTGCTTACCGAGATCCCGAAACATTTGGATGGCATTGACCGCCGTTTTCTGGATGACTTGCTTCCCTGGTCACCGAATCTTCCCGCGAATTGCCGGAAGCCTGGCAAAGAAGAAATGAAATAAGACTGGAGCAAATCTGTCTCTATCATACAGGTTTGCTCCAGTTTTGTATAGGTACAGATTATCTACCGTTTACCTAGCATAGATTACAAGACATAAATTTGTGCATTCTGTCTTTGCCACATGAGCGGCAAGAATTTTTAAACAAGCGAATCTATTCGTGTGACAGCCCCATAAGCCTCCTCCTCAAGCGGGACAGCGATACAGCAAACGGGATTACACATAAGGCTTTTAAAGACTTCTTACTATATTATTAATTTTTTTTGCAAATATCGCAATAAGATTGCCCCTAGAAAAAAGAAGTCTCTTATGTTATAATTCTTTACTATGATATGTTGATTTTCTAAGCGTCTGGCATGGGCAGGCGTTTGTGAAACATATTTGCGGGACAAATGATTGAAATGTGGATACAGAGAATATATTAGAAAAGATTGTAAGGAGGAAGTGAAATATGGCAAGAGAGCCAAGACATGATGGCGGAAGAAATAGAAAGAAAACAACCCGCAGAAAGAGAAAGCAGAAACGAAAGCTGATTTTTCTGACAATAGTGATTTTACTGGCGTTGATCTTGATTCCAGTGGCATTCTCCTGGAGCAAGTATCAAAAAATGGGAAAAGTGATGATTAAGGACAAGGACGTCAAAATGAATAATTTGGAACCCGAAACCAAAGAAGCAATGAAAGGTTATGAGAGTATCGCCCTGTTCGGATTGGACAACCGTTCCTCAGGTGATTTTGAAAGCGGCAACAGCGATACTATTATTGTGGCAAGCATCAATAAAAAAACTGGAGAGATCAAGATGGCGTCTGTTTACCGCGACACCTATCTGGATATTGAGGATAACAAATTCCGCAAGGCGAACGCAGCTTACGCCAACGGCGGTCCCAAACAGGCTATAGAAATGCTGAATAAGAACCTGGATTTGGATATTACGGATTATGTCAGCGTAGATTTTAGTTCCTTGGTGGACGCTATTGACTTGCTTGGCGGAATCGAGCTGGACATTACCAGTGATGAGGTCGGGTATATGAACGACTATATTGACGCTACCAATGCGATTACAGGGCACAGCAGCGGACATGTAGCTGCAGGAGATGGCGTTCATGTGGATGGAGTCCAAGCTACGTCTTATGCCAGAATCCGCTATACTGCCGGATGGGATTACAAGCGGACCGAGCGTCAGCGGACCATAATTACGAAAATGTTTGAAAAGGCAAAGCAGTGTGATATTTTAACGCTGAATAAAATGTTAGACGAGATTCTTCCGCAGATTTCCACCAGCTTGTCTCCGACGGAGTTGCTGGGATTGGCGTCTGGCGCGGCAAAGTATCACATGGGAGAGAATACAGGCTTCCCATTTGACAAAGAATCAGGCAGTGTCGGCAATCAGGGAGACATGGTAATTCCGCTGGATCTCGAAAATAATGTCATTCAGCTTCATCAGTTCTTGTACGCCAATGAAACTTATGTGCCTTCTCAAACTGTAAAAGACCTAAGTGCGACCATCCATGCCAATACAGGGTATTAACAGAAAGTAGGATGAAATCAATAACGAGGGAATTATTACTGTCGCAGGTTGAAAGGAACATTGATATGAAAAAAATGCAAAGTCTTGTAAAATTAGGTATGATGGCTGTTGCATGCGTACTATTTTTAGGAGTCAACATGAAATTAGAGAGCAAAGCGGCAGTCATCGGCACGCCTTCCGGCTTAAAGCAGACAAATGCCGGAACAGGCGACGTGGAAATTAGCTGGGATGCGGTGATTGGTAACAATATACAATATAAAGTGGAGCTGTGTGCCAACAAAAGGTTTACCGGAGGCATTATGGACAATCTGGTCTATAATGACAAAGAGCAGGTCGTAAGCGGCACCAGAAAGCCAAAGCAGGCGTTTGATAATCTTACGCCAGGTAGAAAATATTATGTCAGAGTCACAGCCTTTACCAATACGGGAGAACCGTATTATCAATGTGACTGGGGCTCTGCCTCACAAGTTCTAGAGGTGGTAACGGCTCCGGCGGATAACCAGATTCAGAATTTGAAGCAGACGGGGGCGACTGAGACGTCGCTCAGCCTTTCCTGGAAAGGATATGAGGGCGCCAATGCTTATCAGCTTATCTATATGAAGAAAGGAAGCACAACCAAGAAAACAGTTTCCTTGGGAAATGTGACTTCTTGTACTTTGAAGAAGCTTAGCAAGAATGCGAAATATGAAATTTGGATTTGGCCGGTAATGGAAAGCGCCAGCGGTTACCGGGCGCTCACTGGTGACGGCAGGAACTTTTATTGGTATTCCGTGGTTCCCACCAAGGTGAAAGGGGTGGAAGCTGAATTTTCGGATCCTACGTCTAATTATCTGTATTTAAGATGGAAACAGTCGGAATCCGCAGAAGGGTATCAGTATCAGATTTATACAGATACGGGAAAAAAACCGCTGCTTAGCGGTAAAAAGCCCACAAATGGAGAAGGGATTTCCTTTAGCAGTGACAAATTAAAAGGATCACGGTTTTTGAAAGTAAGAGTACGCGGCTATGTAGAAGCAAATGGAAAGATTAAGCCAGGCGCCTGGTCTGACTGGACATACTTTTCCAGGCAGCCGCAGATTAGGCTGAAAAACACCAAGAGCGGCGTCAAATTGACTTGGAATAAAATAAGCGGCGCTCATAAATACACGGTATATGTCTCTGACAACAGGTATTCTGGCTATAAGAAATCTGTAACTACTGCTAAAACTACTGCCACAGTCAAAAAATATGACAAATCCAGTTTGAAATCAGGCAGGCAGTATTATTTCATGGCGGTGGCAAACAAGAAGGTTGGCGACAAGAATTTTAAGGGCGCTGGAAATTATTGTTACTGGATTACCTATAAGAAGTGAAGCGCGAAAATGCGTGGAGCGCAGGGAAAAATGCCAAAAATAGTGATAGTAAATACTGGAAGTGTACGGGGAACAGGCCGTACACTTTTTCTGAATGCTGAAAATACAAGGCATTTGGGCTTATGTAAAGTTTTTGTAAGAACTGATTTGCATGGTTGTGTTAATGAAAAAATTATGATACCATAGGGTACGGATTATGAAAAAGAAAGTCGAAATGGAGTGTGAGAGATGAGAGCGTCTAGGAAATGGGTCGCAGCGATGCTGTCGGCATGCATGATTTTGTCAGCGGCAGACTTTTCAGCATATGCACAGAGCGAAGCACAGGATGCGCAGGTACCGCAAGAGGTTGAAAAGCAGGAAGAGTTGCAGCAGGAGAATTTACAGAACGAGGAAAAGAACTCAAAAAAAACACAGAATTCGGATAAGGAAGAGGATTTCAAAGAGGCTGTTAATCGAGAACAGGAACTAAAAGAGGATAAGTCTGTGGAAGCAGGAGGGGATCAGAATTCAGAAAAGGCGTTAAGGAATGAAAGCCAGGAACAGGAATTTCAGAAAGGTGAGCTGAATTTCGTAATGCAGGAGAATGCGGCGATTCAGACGCCCGGAATTCAGAATATAGCGGCAAGCTTGGGCAAGGAAGGAACTGTAATCGATCATGCCAGTCTTTGCTACCGGAATCAGGCAGGCCAGGAGTTCATGACTGAGGCGGCGGGAATTGTTGGCGACATGGTTAAATTTTCCATGGAATTTGCCGATGCATCTCAGGAGGGCGTTTATGAGCTGACAAGCATCCAATATCAGGCAGGGGAAGAACAGTATCAGGTGGTTTTTGCCGATTTAGACATGAAAGTGCAATTTGGAGTCAATCAGGAGGCAGATGCAGAGCCAGATGAAGTGCTGATTGACGAAGAGATTTTAAAAGAGGTAGAAGCCAGCGTAGTGTCTTTTGACGAGGATGGGAACGTTATCTCCGAGAACACTTTTGCGGACGCCGGGAGGGCGGTGCGAAAAGCAGATCCATTTTCTGCAAACTTACAAAACCGCGGCGCAAAAAAGATGACCATTATGCTGGATCCAGGACATGACAGCGTACATGCCGGGGCAAGAGGAAATGGCTGCATTGAAGAAGAGCTGGTTTTAAAAATTGCTAGTTACTGCAGGGCTGAATTGCAGAAATATTCTGGCTTGACCGTCTATATGACGAGAGAGACCAACGACTGTCCAAACGGCGGCTATGCTGTCGATTCAGGCACTTGCAATGCGTTAAGGGTTGAGCTGGCAGCTCAGAAAAAAGCGGACGTATATGTGAGTTTCCATTTAAATTCAAGCGTAGATCCGAGACCTACGGGCGTAGGGGTGTACTACCCCAATGATAGTTACCGGCCAGATATCGGGGCGGAAGGCAAGGGTCTTGCATGGGAGATTTTTCAAAACCTTAGCGCTCTTGGACTTGATACTTGGGCAGGAGGAATTTTGATTCGCAATTCAGAGACAAATACCTTGTATCCCGACGGTTCTTTGGCGGATTATCTTGGCGTGATAAGGAGGAGCAAGCTTGCTGGGTTTCCAGCCGTATTGATCGAACATGCTTTTTTGAGCAGTTCCTGGGATGCCAATACATTTTTGAGCTCTGAGGAGAAGCTGAAGAATCTAGGCGTGGCAGACGCAAAAGGGATCGCCTCTTTTTATGGACTGACGGTCTCAGGCGGGAAACCTAAGATCGAGTCGGTGCAGTCTCGCAACAGCACTCGTTTGCGGCTTACCTGGGAACCAGTCAATGGCGCTGTCTCTTATCAGGTATACCGCAGCTTGACAAAGACTGGGGGCTTTAAGAAACAGAAAGAACTCGCAAAAGAGACTTATGACGATACCAAGGCAGAGCCAGGGGTTACCTATTACTATAAGGTGCGCGCCGTGTTTTCTGACGGGAAGAAGTCTGCATATTCTGCCGTAAGTTCTGGAAAACTTCTGGAACAGCCTGAGATTACCAAAGTCGTGGCAAAAAGCGGCAAGCTGAATATTAATTGGAATCGCATAGCCGGGGCGGAAACTTATGAGCTTTTGCGCAGCGAGGCGTCGGACGGGACATATAAAAAGATTGCCACGCTGACAGGGGATGTCATTGCTTATACAGATAAAGATGTCACGCTTCAGAAAGACTATTTTTATAAATTGCGCGCCAGAGGCGGGAATAAGAAAGGCTACAGCGCTTATTCAGAAATTAAGTCTGGATGGGCGATCGGCAAGACGTCCATTTCTAGCGTCAGCTCTGCAGACAGCACGTCTCTGCGGATTAAGTGGAAAAAAGTAAACAATGCATATGGATATCAGATTCAAAGAAGCACTGCGAAAAAGGGCAAGTATCAAACGATTGCAACAGTCAAAGATGGCAAAACATATTATATTGATACCAATTTGAAGGAAAAAAAGACCTATTATTATAAGGTTCAGGCATTGAACAAGGTGGATAACAAAACTGGCAGGAGCAGTTATTGCACTGCAGCGTCTGGCAAGACGATCACTCCCACCTCCATGGTTTATGTAAAGTCGAAGTCCAGCGGCAGCATGGAGTTGAAATGGAAGAAGGACGCATCTGCCTATGCCTATAGCATTAAGCGCAGTACCAAGAAAAACAGCGGCTATCAAAAGATCGCAGAGATTCGAGACTGCAACATTACGCAGTATGTAGACAAAAATGCGGTTGGCGGCAAGCAGTATTATTATACGGTGGAAACCATTATTGATAAAAAAGGAGTCAAGGGCTACAGCGGGGATTCTAAGCCAAAGGGCGCCGTTAATTTGGAAAAGGTAATAATTACCGCCGTGCAGGCAGGAGCTGACGGCTTTACTGTGAGCTGGAAGAAAGCGGCAGGAGCAAATTGTTATCAAATAATGCGCAGTACAAATGAGAACAGCGACTTCGTGGATATTGCAAAGATTGGCAGCGGCGAGGTTACCAGTTTCACTGACAGGAATGTAACTTTGGGAGACAAATATTATTATCGGATCCGCGCAGTTCGTGAAGGAAAGTATACGGGGTATGGAAGTTACGGCAAAGTTGCCTCTGTGGGATATGTCAGCGGAGATGAGGCATTAGGAGTGCCGATAAAGAGCAAGTCAAAAAAATGATCAAGCAGAAAGGAAAAGTGATATGAAAGCGGGAAAAAGGGCGAGATTTGCGGCATGGTTGCTGACGGCGGCGATTCTTGGGACGGAAATTTCAGGAAATAACTTCTCAATTTATGCTATGGGACCAGACTCGTCATCTGTGCAAGAAGCACAGGTTACCGAAGACGAGGATTTGGGAGACGAAGAACAGAAAACAGGGACAGAAGCACAGGAATTAGAAGATACAAATTTAGAGTCAGAAAGTCAGAAATCAGAAACTACAAATGAAAGTCCAGCAGATCAGGAGCCAGAACAGTCCGATTTGGGTTCGGCAGTCCAGGATGCGCAAAATGAGAAAATAAAAGATCAGGAATCGCAGAAAGATGAAACGCTAGAGGGCGGTCAGCAGAGACAGGAGCAAAACAAAGAGACAGGGCAGACACAGAAGAAAAGGACAGAAAAACAATTCCAATCAGAGGACAGGGCTTTGTCTGAGGAGCAGGCAGGCTCCATAGAGCAGGAAGCAGAGAGAGCTTTTGCGGCAATCTTGCAAGAATATGATATGTATGGCGTTCTTGCGAATCGAGAAAAAATCAATATTTTGCAGGAGCCAGTTGAGAATGCGTCGGTGGTGCAGAGCGTTCCAAGCGGTTATCAGGTAAAATTCCTTCAAGCGGTGCTTCGAGAAGGCGAGGTATGGTTCGAGGTCGCTTTTGCTGTAAATGACGTGGAGTATGCTGGATATGTTGAAAGCGGCCTCGTGGTGTCTGAAGACGTCAGACTCACAGAATGGAAAGAACAGTTTTTTGATGGCAGAGTGAAAGCAGGGACAGGGTCTAACAGCGTCAATGTCTTGGGAAACACGGATTTAAATGCCTTTCCTGCCACTTATCGTGTTTATATTCAAAATCTTTTGAATCTCCATCCCAATTGGACTTTCGTACCGATGAATACGGGGCTGGAATGGGCGGACGTGGTGGCAAATGAGATGGTTGACGCCAGGAACTTGGTGGATATAAATCATCCTCTGACCTGGAAATCCACGGCGCCTAAGGATTATAACATGGCTACCGGAGAGTGGGTCATAAAAAATGGCGAGACTTGGGTGCAGGCGTCAGAGTCTATTGTAAAGTTTTACCTGGATCCCCGTAACTTTATCAATGAAAATTCGGTCTTTCAGTTTGAGCAGCTTACCTATAACAGCGCCTGTCATAACGAAGCAGGCGTGGAAAAAATTTTGAACAATACCTTTATGAGCCACAAGGTATTGGAGGATGGTTCCGGCGGCGGCATTACTTATGCCCAGGCGTTTATGCAGATTGGGCAGCAGCTTAAGATCAGCCCCTATTTCCTGGCAAGCCGTATCCGGCAGGAACAGGGAGTAAACGGAACTTCCTGGTTAATTTCTGGTACATATCCTGGATTTGAGGGATATTACAATTATTTTAACATTTCTGCGACAGGAATCGGGGATCAGGTAATCATCAGCGGTCTTACAGAAGCTAAGAACGCTGGATGGACGACTCGTTATGCCGCGCTGTACGGCGGTGCGCAAAAGACGGCGGAGAATTATATTTTAAAAGGCCAGGATACTTTTTACTTGCAGAAGTTTGACGTGGATGGATCTTATAATGGATTGTACTGGCATCAGTATATGCAGAATCTTCTTGCAGCGGACAATGAAAGCAAAAATATCCGCAACAGCTATACGGCCATGGGAGCGCTTAATAATAACTTTGTTTTTAAAGTACCAGTATATAATAACATGCCGACAGCTCTCAGCCCCTTGCCGGGAGATTCCCTGAGCACTCCGGTTTTGAAAGCATCCAAAAACGGTTATACCTCTGTCAAGCTTTCCTGGAACGAGGTGGCGGGCGCCCAAGGCTATATGATTTACCGCAAGGAAGGAGCGAATGGGGCGTATAAAAAAATCGCTACCAGAGAAGGGCTGTCTAATGTGTCTTACGAGGACAAAAAGATAGAGCCGGGAAAATTGTATTTTTACCGAGTGCGGGCATACTTGCCGTTGAATACGGGGAATTACTATTCTAATTATTCTTATGAAAAATCCGTGGATCTTGTGATTCCGGCAACGAGTTGGAATAAGCTGACAGTGAAAAATTATACGACGGTAGAATTGTCTTGGAATAAGGTGAGCGTTACGGGTTACCAGATATACCGTAAAACGGATTCTGGGAAATATGTGTCCATCAAAAAGTTAAAGGGCGGATCGGTATTAAGCTATAAAGATACGGAAGTAGAGCCAGGACATACGTATTCCTATAAAATACGGGGATATAAGACGATTTCGGGCAAAAATTATTATTCTTCGTATACCAGCGTCAAGACTGCTAAGACTCAGATGGCGACGCCAAAGCTAAATAGTGTCTCCGTGTCGGGCGTCACCAAGGCAAAGCTTAACTGGAAACGGGATTACAAAGCGGACGGCTACTATGTTTATCGTTCTACAGCAGAAAAAGCAGGATATCAGAAAGTGAAAACGATCAGCAGCAATAAGACGCTGACCTGGTCAGACAGCGGGATTGCGCCAGGAACCACTTACTATTACCGGATACGTTCCTATGTGAAAACTTCTAATGGAACGAAGTCATCAGCAAATTCCAAAATACTGATGGTAAAGACGAAAATTGACAAGCCATCAGTAACCAGCATTTCCGCCTCCGCCTCCGGAATTAAGCTGAAATGGAAAAAGAGCGAAAATGCCGGTGGTTATCAGATTTACCGTTGTGACTCATTTGGAGGGAAGTATGCTTCTGTAAAAAAGGTGACCAACAATGCTACCGTGACTTTTACGGATAAAAATGTTACGCTTGGAAAAGTATATTATTATAAGGTGCGGGCATATCGCAAGGTTGGAAACAGCACAAAATATTCTGGCTGGTCTGCAGTAGCCTGTGCGCAGCCAGAGTTGGAAGAAACTCGGTTTATTGGAATATCCGGCATCAGTTCTAACAAAGCGACGCTGAAATGGCAGAAAGTGCCGGAGACTGATGGGTATAAGCTGTACCGTAAAACCGGAAAAACCGGTAAATATCAGCAGATCGGAAGTATTTCCGATCCCAACATGGTCAGTTGTACGGACAATGGCCTCAAAACGAATACTACCTATTACTATAAAATCCGGACCTGGAAGAAAGTAAATGGAAAAACATTTTATTCCGCATATTCAGATGAGTGGTGCGTGCAAACCCAGTAAAAGGAATGTTGCTTATGAAGATTACGCCTTATCGGATAAAAAAGGGAATCTGCTATCTGAGGCATTATGGGCCAAAGGCATTTTGGAACCGGCTTTTGGATAAGCTAGAGCCAGAGGAAGTTCCATATGCCCCATGGTTTGAAAAATATCGGGCAGGGACCGAGGAATTGAAAAGACAGGCGAGGCAGGTAAAGGAATTTGCCTGCCGTCCTCTGATCAGCATCGTGGTCCCCTGTTATCAGACGCCAGAGCGATACTTGTTGGAAATGCTGGATTCCGTCCGGCGACAGTCCTATGACAATTGGCAGCTCTGTCTGGCAGATGCAACGCCTTCTTGCCAGGTCAAAGACTTGGTGGAAGCTTATTGCAGAGAACATAAAGAAACCAGGATAGCCTATCGTCATCTGGAACAAAACCTTGGGATTGCAGGGAACACTAATGCTGGCATAGCTCTAGCGGAAGGGACTTGGATCGGTCTATTGGATCATGACGATCTTTTGGCGCCGGAAGCGCTATATGAGGTAGTCGCAGTCATAAACCAGGAGCCGGAGGCAGAAGCCATCTATTCGGATGAGGACCAAGTGGAGGAAGCCAGGGGCATGCTGGAGCATAAGAATCCCCATTTTAAGCCGAATTTCAGTCCGGATCTTCTTCGCTCGAATAATTATATTACCCATTTTTTCTGTGTCAAGCTAAGCCTGGCACGGCGTGTTGGGTTGTTTCGAGAAGGATTTGACGGCGCACAGGATTATGATTTTATTTTGCGCTGTACTGAGTCTGCAGCAAAGGTAGCGCATGTGCCAAGAGTTTTATATCATTGGCGTGTTCACAGTAAGTCTACGGCAGACAACCCTATGAGCAAATTGTATGCTTATGAGGCGGGACAGCGGGCGCTGGAAGATCATTTAAAGAGAAGTGGGCAGCAGGGGGAAGTAAGCCAGCTGATGCACTTTGGCTTTTACCGCGTCAGCTATCCTGTCTCTGGAACGCCCCTGGTGTCTGTGATCATTCCCAATAAGGATCAGTCTGACACGCTGCGGCGCTGTATGGAGTCTTTGCAGCAATCTACCTGGATGCATTATGAAGTGATCATTGTGGAAAATAACAGCAGCGAGAGAGCTACTTTTCAGTATTACCGCAAGCTTTGCCCCGTGCAAGGAGAGGGGAAGATTTACGGAACTGGCGTCCTTCCTGGCGGACAGCCAGTGCAGGTGGTGGTCTGGGATAGCGGTTTTAATTATTCTGCCATCAATAATTTTGGCGTCTCCTATTCTAGCGGCGAATACCTGGTACTCTTAAATAACGATATTGAGATTATCACGCAAGGATGGCTAGAGGAACTATTGGGCAATTGTCAGAGGCCGGAAGTGGGCATTACAGGCGCCAGGCTTTATTATCCAGATAATACTGTGCAACATGCGGGAATTGTCATCGGGATTGACGGAATTGCGGCGAACATGTTTCCAGGGTTGCGCCGCGGTCAAGAGGGATATTATCACAAGGCGGCTATTCAGCTCAATTACAGTGCGGTGACAGCGGCTTGCCTGATGGTATCCAAAGAGATTTATCAGCAGGTCGGAGGACTGGAAGAACAGTTGGCGGTAGCGTTTAACGACGTAGATTTTTGTCTTCGGGTAAGGGCAGAAGGCTATCTTGTGGTGTATGACCCTTTTGTGGAGGCGTATCATTACGAATCTAAGTCAAGAGGCAGGGAGGACACGAAAGAAAAGGTACGGCGCTTTGAGCAGGAAATAGAATTTATTCGCAGCCGCTGGATGAAATTGCTCAAGCAAGGGGATCCTTTTTACAACCCTAATTTTTCATTAAAGAAGTGTAATTATGTGTTAAAGCCTTAGAAATGACGAGTTTTTGATTCGTTTTTACGGCTTATGTTGCAATTATGCCACACTTTGTGGCACATGAATCGTTATAGGCAAAAAGGGCAAGTCTATTAGAACTTGCCCTTTTTTCGATTCAATGCTACAATAGAGAAATCAACATACACAGATTTGGATGGGAGTAGCGACTGATGATGAAAGTGTTTATATGCCCCAAGTGCGGAAGTATTACAACAGTATCCCGAAGAAAGGAAGTGTTCTGCCACAAATGCGGAGGGACACCGATGATCCCTTCCAAACTGTCTTTTGCAAAATATGTGGAAATGGATGAGCAGCAAAGGAAAGATTACTCTGAAAGCTGGCTTTACATACGAAATCATACTTCTGGTGAATCCTGAGCAGGCATTTCGGGTACAATACAGAGAGGAAATCCATCAGGATGCCTATATGCCATGCGGCAATATTAAGGAAATCCACAGGATACCTATATGCCATGCGGCAATATTAAGGAAACATTAATGATTTTTCGTTGTTTCCTTGAAGCAAGCTATTATATGATAAGATGTCACTAAAGAATCATATACTCTCATAGGCTCTTCAATGACGCAAAAATCAGATAGAAGGGAATTTTGGGAGTACATACTAGTGTTCCGTGTGACTGATGATTAGGGAAAGCGCCTAGCTTATTTCCTGATAACGCTGCTTTATGAGTCTTGACGGCGTTGTGTGCCAGCAGTATATGTTTCGCACGGACGAAGCGGGGAGCCAAAGCTACGCCTGCGTTTGGAAATGCGGCGTTCTGAGAAAGTATTTTGCAAAGCTTTGCCAAACATCGACCAGACGGCACGCTAGCATTATGGAGGACATATGTATAAAAAACAGAAAAAAAGCTGGGTAAAGCACCTGGATTTTTTACTTCTGGATGTGATCTGCCTAGAAATTACATTTTATTTGTCCTGCCTGTTCCGGTTGGACGGCCTATATGACGGCTCAGGAATCGGTCAATATTATAACCGCCTGGCGTTCGTTTTGTTTTTGACGGATGTCTGCGTGGTGTTTTTGTCAGAATCTTATACTGGAATTTTGCGTAGAAACCGGATTCAGGAGCTTAAGGCCGTGATCATGCATTGCAGCACGGTATTTGCGGCGATCACAGTCTATGTCTGGGCTACCAAGCAGGCGGAAATTTATTCCCGGCAGGTAATCCTCGTGTTCTGGGGAGCTTCTATTTTCGTTGAATATTTTGCCAGATGTCTTTGGAAGATTTACATCCGCCAAAGGATGATTAAAGGGAAACGCTTTGCCAAGCTAATAGTAGTGACAGAAGAACGTTATGCGAAAGAATGTGTTTCAGATTTTCAGAATAACAGATATAAAGAGTTTGAAGTAATCGGAGTGGTTGTTGTAGACGACGATAAAACAGGTCAGAAGATTTGCGGAGTGCCTGTCGTGGCGACTGCGGACGGATTCTTGGAATATGTCCGCTGTAACGTGGTGGACGAGGTGTTTATCAATGGAAATACCAGAGAGAGCAGCGAGGCTTTGGCAAATGAGCTGTTAGAGCTGGGGCTTACCGTTCATTTTAATTTAGTACGGGAATCACAGCTGATGCCTAACAAGCTGGTGGAGCACTGCGGAAAATACTTGGTATTGACCACCAGTATGAAAATTGCTACCAACCGGCAAGTATTTGTCAAGCGCTGCATGGATATTTTGGGCAGTTTGGCGGGATTACTGCTGACAGGAATCGCTTTGATTATCTTTGCGCCTGTAATTAAGCTGCAGTCGCCTGGGCCTGTGTTCTATGCCCAGACAAGAATTGGAAAAAACGGCAGACGTTTTAAGTTTTACAAGTTCCGCACCATGATCGTAGGCGCTGATTGCATGAAAAAAGATCTGATGCAACACAACGAGATGGAAGGATTTATGTTCAAGATGGAAGACGATCCCAGGATTTTTCCAGTGGGAAAATTTATGCGAAAGTATTCCATTGACGAACTTCCCCAATTCTGGAACGTATTGAAAGGTGATATGAGCCTGGTTGGGACAAGGCCGCCTACGGAGGATGAATTTGAGCAGTATGAGCTTCACCATAAGGCAAGGCTTGGCATACGTCCGGGGCTGACTGGAATGTGGCAGGTCAGCGGCAGAAGCGACATTAAGGATTTTGAAGAGATCGTGGCGCTGGATACCCAATATATATCCAATTGGTCTCTTTCTATGGACGTTCGTATTTTGTTTCGGACGGTGGCGGTAGTGCTGACCGGAAAGGGATCGTCATGATAGATATTTCAATTACTATTGTAGCTTATAATGATGAACAGGATGTGCGGGACGCGGTAGAATCTATAGAGAAATTTACTTCTCCTGCCCGAATCAAGAAAATATATATTGTGGATAACAGCACAGAGCAAAATAAGCTGTCTTTTCTTGCAGAAGAATATCCCGACGTGGTATATAGAAAGCCGGAGAGAAACCTAGGGTTCGGCGGCGGGCACAATTATGTGCTTCCAGAACTGGCTTCCAGATATCATGCCGTTGTAAATCCGGATATTCTTTTAACAGAGGACAGCTTTTCTGTGTTGCTGGATTTTATGGAGAAAACTGGAGTAGGCATGGCCGTCCCAAGGCTCACGGATCAGAAAGGGAATCTTCAGGCGGTGTATAGGAGGGAATTGACAGTGTTGGACATGGCGATACGGATGTTTTTTCCTTCATATTTCAAAAAACGCCAGTTCTATCATACGATGCAGGACATGGACTATGAGAGACCGTTTCAAGTTCCCTTTGCGCAGGGCAGCTTTTTGGTAATCCGTACAGGATTCTTCCTGGAATTGGGGGGGTTTGACTCCAGATATTTTATGTATATGGAGGATGCTGATTTGTGTAAAAGAGTAAATGAGAGCCGCAGCCTCTGGTATTGTCCAGATACTTCTGTGATTCATAAATGGGAGAGAGGTTCCCATAAGAACCTGAAACTTCTTAAGATGCATCTTAAGTCGATGATCCGCTACTTCAGAAAATGGGGGTGGACGATGTGGTAGCACAGAAAGGAACCGTGCGTGTGTCAGTGGCAATGATATCCTATAATGGCGCAGAATTTCTCAGGGGGCAGGTAGAGTCTGTTCTGGAGCAATTAGGCCAAGAAGATGAACTGGTGGTTTCTGATGATGGCTCGACGGATGGCACGACAGACATCTTGCAAGAATATCAGTCTCTAGACGGCAGAGTACGGCTGCTGTCTGGTCCCAGGCAGGGGATTAAGAAAAATGTGCAGCATGTTCTGCAAGAAACCAGGGGACGCTATATTTTTCTGGCAGACCAGGACGATGTTTGGCTTCCAGGCAAGGTAGAGCGGGTTCTGAAGGCGTTTGAAACCAGCAAGGCTGCAGTCGTGATCCATGATGCGAAGGTCTTTGCTGGCGCAGAAAATGATCCCCAGATTCTGATGGAGTCCTTTTTTGCATTTCGCAGAGCAAAAGCCGGGGTGCTGAAAAATATCATAAAGAACAGTTATATTGGCTGCTGCATGGCGTTTCGACGGGAGCTTTTGAGCACGATACTGCCGATTCCAGAGGGGATTGAGATGCATGACCAGTGGATCGGGATATTGGGAGATTATCATGCTGGAAAGTCTTGCTTCCTATCAGAGCCTTTGTTGTTGTACCGCAGGCATGAGGACAATAATTCAGCGATGTCTCATTATGGGATGGTTCGAATGATAAGAAATCGCATGGTATTTGTGTTTCATTTTGTGAGACGGGCTTTGTGCAAGGGTGCGTGCGACAGCCGCCTTTTGTCACTATGAATTTCAAAATGGGGAAGCTCAAATGAAAATAACTGTTGCTAAATTGTGAAAAATATTATAATATAAGTCATAAGTGTGTAATATGTGAAAAATAAATGTAACATAGGCGGACAAGCGCCAAACGTACATAGAGAACAGTTTCGGTTAGCTGTCTGCTGTAAGAAAAATGGGCAAGGTGTGGTTATGGCAAATAAAAAGAGCGGTCGCAGTAAAAATATGACAGGGAAAAATACGGCGAAAAAATGGAGAAGGCGGATTCTGCTGGTCTGTCTGGAATTTTTGGTTTTGGCAGGCATTCTTTCATGGTTGTGGATCAATGCCAAGATGGATAAAATCGAGACAGACAAGACCTTTCAGGCTGAAGAGGTTAAGAACGAGGAATTGACCAAGGAAACCAGGGATGTGTTAGGGGAATATAGCACCATTGCCTTATTTGGACTTGATACCCGGGAAGGGAATCCATCCAGTTGGGGGAATTCAGACGTCATCATGGTGGCAAGGATTGACAAAGAGACGAAAGAAGTCCGTTTAGTGTCAGTATATCGTGATACATATTTAAAAATGACGGATTTAGATAATATAGGAGCATACAGTAAGGCGAATGCTGCATACGCAGTAGGAGGGCCTAAGCAGGCAGTGCGGATGCTCAATACTAATTTAGATCTGGATATTCAGGAATATGTTACTTTTGACTTTGCCGCTGTGGCAGAGGCGATTGATGTCCTGGGCGGCGTGGAGATTCCAGTTACGGAGGAAGAGGCGGGGCATCTGAATAATTATTGCGTGGAGACTTCTAAGCTGACAGGCAAGTCATATAAGGAGCTTCCAGGGGAAGGTATCTATAATTTAAATGGCGTTCAGGCGGTGTCTTATGGAAGAATCCGCTATACCGTAGGAGATGACTTTAAAAGAACGGAGCGGCAGCGCTTGGTGGTCTATAAAATGGTTGAGAAAGCTTTGAAAGCAGATCTTTCCACAATCAACAAGCTCATTGACGTCGTATTTCCAAAGATTGAGACAAGCCTTGATAAGACGGAACTGGCAGTAATGGCCATGGATGCTTTTAATTATAAGATGGGAGACAACAAGGGATTTCCATTCGACTTTCAGAACGAGGTTGTGGATATTGCTTATCAGAAAGAAGATTCAGACTGCATAGTTCCATTGGATCTTGCAGAAAATGTCAAGCAGCTCCATGATTTCTTATATGGTACTACAAGTTATACTGTGACCAACAGCGTGCAGAGCATCAGCGATGAGATAATGAATCGCACTGGAGTGACAGGGGATGGCAGTGAGTAAGAAGACGACGGATGTATTGAACTGGTAGTTTTTGTAACTGCGCAAAAGGTCTTGCATATTTTAATTTCATAAGATAAAATAAGAAACCGGTGATTGAAAATCATCGGAAAGGGTTTTCGCACTAATATATTCACTTGTTCAAAAGGTCTTGCCGTTTATTTGGCAAAGACAGAATGCACAAAATTACTTTGGGAAGCTAGCTTCCCAAGATAATTTTTGTGCATTTTGTTTGCACTGCTTTGCAATGTTAACTTTTTGAACAAAGTTATTTCTTGTAATTTATGTTAGCGTGGCAGCCCTTTCTTTTATGTAGAACAAATAGCGATATCTTTTTTACAATGGAGAGGAAAGAGTGAAAGAATAAGTAAATTGTTTCACAAACTACCTTTTTGTGCTGAAAAGCGCACGGAATGGAGAAAATTATGAATCAATTAATAAAGCAATTTTGCAAGTTCAGCGTCGTGGGCGTTGCGGCATTCTTAGTAGATTATGGATTGCTCTTTATTTTTACCGAGACATTACATATGCATTATCTTCTGTCCTCTATGCTGTCTTTTACGGCGTCTGCATTATTTAATTATGTATACAGCACGAAATATGTGTTTTGCAGCAGGGATAGAAAAAATAGGGCGGGTCAGTTTGCAGTGTTTCTTTTGCTCAGCGGATGCGGGCTGATTTTGAATTCTTTATTGATGAATGCCTTAGTAGAAAAGTTGATGCTGCATTACATGGTTGCAAAAATATGCGCTGCCATGTCTGTGTCTGTCTGGAATTTTGTGTCTAGAAAAGTGTTTTTGGAAGAAGGACTTTCCTTGGGTTAAATCAATGGTTGCCCAGGCTGTTTTTTAAAAAACACTTTTTGTTACGATATTAGACACAGTTTTGTCACAAATGTTCCGTAAACTGCTTATTAGAGACGAAGAAAAAGCAGAAGATGAAAGGAGCATTTGATATGGAAAATAAATTTAATGATTATAATAATGATAACAACGTATACAGAAGCATGGAAGGCGCACAGGACAATCAGGCAATAGATTTTCAGGAACAGGGCATGGATAAGACTGATAATAACCAGAGAGTGTATGTTACTGGAAGTTATGGAGAGGCGCAACCTGATTTTTTGAATCAGCCAGGCATGGCAAACCAGGCCGATCTAAGTCAGCCTGAAACGGCGGGTCAAACATATGCCAGGACACAGGGACAGTCAGATGCAGCCGCTTTAGCGTATCCTAAGACACAGGAGCAGTCAAATGCAGATGCTCTAGCATATCCCGGGGCACAGGAGCAGTCAGATGCAGATGTTTTAGCATATGCCAGAGCGCAAGAGCAACAAAATGCAGTAGGTCAGGGATATGAAGCTCAGCCTGAAACCGTTTCACAGAATTGGGCAGATGGTCAGATCGGTTCCCAGAATTATATACAGGGACAAAGTTATGTAGAAGGAGCACAGGGACAAGGCTATACCAAAGAAATGCAAGAAAGTCAGCAAGGTTATGCACAAGGAGCGCAGGGAAGTCAGGGACAAGGTCATGCCGAAGGAGCGCGGGGAAGCAAGGAACAGGTTCCAGGCGCATCTGATCAGAAATTCTATCATGCCCAGGGCGCAGCAGAAAAGAAAAAAAAGAAGAAATCATCTGGCGGGAAAAAGCCGCATGGATTTGGCGTCAGCTTGGCAAAATGCGCCGCACTCGCAGTAGTATTTGGATTAGTGTCCAGCACAGTATTTTATGGCACGGGGCTTGCCTTTGAATATACGTCAGGAAAGAGCGGGGCGCAGCTCACTGCGGAAAGTGGGAATTCCAATAAGGTCACGGTAAATAATGGGGATTTGTCTGCGACCAACGTCAGCACGGCGACTACTGTAACAGATGTTTCTGACATTGTGGATAATGTAATGCCTTCCATTGTATCGATTACCAATATGGGGCAGATTGAAGGGGATTTCTTCGGCAGGACTTATCGGCAGGATACCTCTAGCGCAGGGAGCGGGATCATTATCGGCCAGACCGAAGACGAAATTTACATTGCCACCAACAATCATGTGGTTGCAAATTCAAATCAGCTTACAGTGAACTTTATTGACGACCAGCAGGTGACGGCGGAGATCAAAGGCACGGACTCTAGCACAGATCTTGCAGTGCTTGCAGTCAAAGTCAAGGATATTCCAAGTGAAACCATGAGTGAGATCAAAGTTGCAACGCTTGGAAATTCTGATGATATCAAGGTGGGACAGTCTGTAGTGGCTATTGGGAATGCCCTGGGCTATGGTCAGTCAGTGACCACGGGAGTAATCAGCGCTTTGAACCGGGAAGTTACCGTACAGGATGAAACCACGGGAGCCGCTATCACCAATGAGCTGCTTCAGACAGATGCGGCAATCAATCCTGGAAACAGCGGCGGCGCGCTTTTAAATATGAACGGTGAATTGATCGGCATCAATTCTGTCAAGTATTCTGATACCCAAGTGGAAGGCATGGGCTATTCCATTCCGATCTCTGCCGCAGAGCCTATTATCAACGACTTGATCACAAGGCAGCTGGTGGATGAATCTGAATCAGCGTTCTTTGGAGTATCTGGACAGGATGTAAATTCCCAGATTTCAGAAAGCTTTGGCATGCCGGAAGGATTATACATTACCAGGGTATCGGAGAATAGCGCTGCAGAGCAGGCTGGTGTAAAAAAAGGCGACGTACTGACAAAATTTGAAGGAAGAGCCGTAAAATCTATGGAGGGATTGCAGGAGATTATGCAGTATTATGCAGCAGGCACCGAGGTGGAAGTGACTCTTCAGATAAATGAGAACGGAGAATGGAAAGAACGGGTTGTGACGGTGACTCTTGGCAGAAAGAACAACTAAATTTTCCTTTTAAAATGATGTTAAATGTGGTAAAATATAGATAAATTGAGACGCCAATCCGGGTTAAGTCTGGATTGGCGTATTCTGCTATTTTATAATCCCAGTCAAAGCAAGAGCTTGACAGCAATGAATATGGTGGAGAAGGTTCGCCTAGAGTTCTCCCAATAGGGCAATGTGGAGATTATTGGAACCGTGATTCATAAATAAGAATGGAAGAGAGGAGACTATGTGATGAAAGATACGAGAAAAACTAAAATTATCTGTACCTTGGGACCTGCAACGGACAGAGATGGCGTGCTCAGACAGCTTATGCTGGAGGGTATGAATGTCGCCAGGTTTAATTTTTCCCATGGAACCCATGAAGAACAGGGAGAGCGTCTAAAGCAGATAAAGGCGCTTCGGGAAGAGCTTCGTCTTCCCATTGCCTCGCTCTTAGATACCAAGGGACCGGAGATTCGGCTGCGGGAGTTGAAAAACGGCAAAGTGATGCTCAATGCGGGGCAGAAATTTAGTCTTACGACAGAGGAAATTCTAGGAGATGAGAACAGGGTATCCATTACTTATAAGGACTTAGTGAAGGATGTGCAGCCAGGCTCCAGGATTCTGATTGACGACGGCCTGATCGAGTTAGGCGTCGAGGAAGTGACGGATACGGAAATATGCTGTCATGTCGTCAATGGGGGGATGATTTCTAATAAAAAGGGAGTCAATGTGCCGAACGTGGATTTGTCGATGCCTTATATTAGCGAGAAGGATTATGAGGACATTGTATTTGGAATTGAGAATGATTTTGATTTTGTGGCGGCGTCTTTTGTGCGTACGGCAGATGACATTCTGCAGATTCGCAAGATTTTTGAAGAAAAGGATTGTCATAATATCAATATTATTGCAAAGATTGAAAATATGCAGGGCGTGAACAATATTGATGAGATTATCCGGGTGTCCGACGGCATCATGGTAGCAAGAGGAGACATGGGAGTGGAAATTCCTCTGGAAGACGTGCCTGTGATCCAAAAAATGATTATCAAGAAAGTAATCGACGCAGGCAAGCAGGTGATTACAGCTACCCAGATGCTGGATTCGATGATGAAGAATCCCAGGCCTACCCGGGCAGAGGCTACCGATGTGGCGAATGCGATTTATGACGGGACCAGCGCTATCATGCTTTCTGGCGAGACTGCCGCAGGAATGTATCCCGTGGAAGCGCTGAAAACCATGGTCAAAATCGCTATTCGTACTGAGCAGGATATCAATTATACCGCCCGGTTTAAAATGCGGGAGACGATGAGCAATCCAGATATCACCAACGCAATCTCCCATGCTACCTGCACCACGGCAATTGATTTAAATGCTGCGGCGATCATCACAGTAACCGAGTCCGGGAAAACGGCGCGGATGATTTCCAAATATCGTCCGACTTGCAATATTATCGGAGGCAGCATGCACCAAAAAGTATGCCGTCAGCTTAACCTTTCCTGGGGGGTGACCCCGCTGGAGATTGAGAAGAAGGACGATGCCGACGAGTTGTTTGAACATGCTGTGGACATGGCGGCGAAAGCTGGACTAGTTTCCATGGGAGATATCACGGTAATTACGGCAGGTGTTCCGCTGGGTGTTTCCGGGACTACGAATATTCTCAAAGTTCATGTGGCGGGACATATCTTGGTCACTGGAACGGGAATCAATGACAGGGCAGTTTCTGCCAATGTCTGTGTCTGTAGAAACGCAGAGGAACTAAAACGGAATTTTAAGCAGGGGGATATCATCGTTGCCAAGGAGACCAACAATGATATGATGGAGCAAATCCGCAAAGCGTCAGGCATCATAGTGGAGGAACAAGGCTTTGACTGTCATGCGGTGATTGCCGGGCTGAGCCTTGACATTCCTGTGCTTACGGAAGCAGAACATGCTACCGTTATATTAAAGACAGGCGCATATGTGACGTTGGATGCCAAGCAAGGAATTGTAAGCTGCAATAAATAGCGGCATTTTTCAACTGTTCCATTTGGAAGATGGGACAGCGGCAGGATTTTGGAAAATGCAAAGATGAGGACAGAGATGGGAAAATATAGAAAAGTGGCGGCATTGCTGTTGGGATTAGCGCTAGTTTTGGCAGGGTGCGCAGCAAAGGAACCAGAGATTAAAAAACAGGAACCAAAGAGAATAGAGCAGGAAGAGTCAGAGTCGAAGAAACAAGAAGATGCGCAGAAGGAATCCGATGGCGTCAAACAGGATGCCCCGCAAACAGAGGAAGAGCCCAGCAAAAAGGCAGAGATTCCTTTGGAAGAAGAAACGGATCTTTCCTCAGAGGATGAACTTTCGGAGCCTGTGCTCAATCCTGACACGGTGGCGTATGCCGAGGAGGAAGTGGTGACTACTGCCAGGGTGAGAGTGCGTCAAGCTCCCTCCACAGAAAGCGAGGTCTATCAGACTGCGCCCTTAAGAAGCAAGTTTACCCGGACAGCGGACGATGGAACCTGGAGCGCCGTGCAAATTGACGGCAAGGAATATTACATTGCTTCAGAATACCTTCAATTGGCGTCTGAGGCGACAGAGGCAGGTTACCTGGTCGTGATTGACGCCGGGCACCAGGCGCAGGGAAATAGCGAGCCAGAGCCCATTGGTCCTGGGGCTTCAGAGACCAAGGCCAAGGTTGCAAGCGGCACTTCTGGTTGCGTCACTGGAATCAATGAATACCAGCTGACGCTGCAGGTGTCATTAAAGCTACAGGCAGAATTAGAAGCGAGAGGGTATCAGGTGATCATGGTGCGCACGAGCCATGACGTCAATATCAGCAACAGCGAGCGGGCGGCGATTGCCAATAATGCGGGGGCGGACGCTTTTATTCGTGTGCATGCCAATGGTTCGGAGGACAGCGGGCAAAACGGGATTTTGACGATCTGTCCCACGTCTGCCAATCCCTACATGGGAAATCTTTACAGTCAGTGCCGCAGCCTGTCGGAGTGCGTGCTCGACGGGGCGGTGAACGCTACTGGGGCCAATAAGCAGTATATTTGGGAGACAGACAGTATGAGCGGCATCAATTGGTGCACGGTTCCAGTTACCATCGTGGAGATGGGATTTATGACCAACCCCACGGAGGACGCCAACATGGCGGACGAGGGCTACCAGCAGAGGCTGTCGACAGGGATTGCCGACGGGCTGGACGCTTATTTTGGGATATAGGAGGGAAATATGGGACGCAGACTCATCATCGAGAAGTTTGGTAAAATTAAAAAAGCAGAGCTAGAAATCTCCCCACTCACATTGCTTGTGGGGGATAATAACAGTGGCAAGAGTTACCTCTTGTCGCTATTGTGGGGGATTTATACTGCCGACGGGGAGTCAGTGCTTTTTCAGGGGATGGAGGAGTTGCTGAGGACAGATTATTCCCAGGTGTATGAGAAATTGCGTGATTTTATCTTATCTCTCAAACAGAACTCAGAAAAGGAAACGCAGATCACCTCCCAAATAGTTGTTGAGATTTTAAACCATCTCTTAAGACAAAACAAAGACCAGTTTGTGGCAGGTATTTTTAACTCAAAACAAGTAATTATTGAAAGGCTGGAAATTGCGGCTGATCACGAATTTAAACTTTCGATAAAAGGGCAAAGCATGGGAGAAAGAATATATTTTCAATATTGTCCTAGCGGCGGATTGTCTTTTTCGGCTGAAATGCTGGAATATGACTATGAGCTTGTGTTGAAAATGTTGATGGTCAATATCTTTCTTTGGTATTTCAAAGGCAACAAATATTATGGCAATTATAATACTGTTTATCTTCCGGCAGCAAGGACAGGATTTTTGCTGGCAAAAAACGTGATCAACCAGGTTGGCAGGCAGATTGCTTATGATGTATCGGGACTATCGGAAAGAGGAGAGATCCAGCCTTTTACAAAGCCGATTATTCGTTTCCTGGATAAGCTTGAAAATTTATCCTTGGACCGTAAGACAGAATATGATGATATTGTGTCGTGGATGGAAGAATCCATGGTACATGGGAAAATCCAGTATGGAAGCAAGATCAGTGAAAGTGATATTCGTTATATGCCAAACAGCGGCGGAAACAGTCTGCCGCTGCGCGCCTCTTCCGCCGTTGTGACAGAAGTGGCGCCGTTGCTGCTGCTGTTAAAATATGGGCGAAAATTATCTGCCATCTGTTATGAAGAACCGGAAATGTGCCTGCATCCGAAGCTGCAACAAGAAATGGGAAGATTACTGATCCGCTTGGTCAGTCATGGGATATGCATGATCGCAACAACCCACAGCGATATTATTGTCCAGCACATCAATAATATGTGTCAGATCAAGGAAATGGGATGTCCTGAGGAATTGATGAAAAAGCTGAGCCTGTCTGCGGAAGACGTCATTGGGATACAGGATATAGCCATATACCAGTTTCAGGACAGGGGAGATGATTCGGTTGTTGAAAAATTGACTCCAGAGAATGGGGAATTTCGTGTAAAAACGTTTTCCAATGCGCTGATGGAGCTTTTGACGCAGACGACAGAGGTGCAGGATTTTGAACTGGGATAGGGGGAGTGGGATGATTCCAGAACATGTAGATAAAAAGCTGAAGATGTTTCGAAAGGAAACGTTTGCCGTGTTAGAGGAAAAGGAGCAAATAGAGATTGGAGAAAAAAAGAAAGAAGGAGAGGTAAAACTTGTTTTTACAGCGCAGGAAAGGGCATTAATTTTTAAATCGCCGGAAAACTATGTGCTTCCTTATCTAGATGGATAGCAAAGAGGAGCGAGAGCTTGCGCAGACGTGTTTATATTTCGGCAAAACAAAGAAAAATGGGATCTTCATATTATTGAGTTTAAGAAAACTATCAATACTGATACGATTGGGAAATCAAGATGGCAGTTTACCATGGGGATTTATAATGCTCGTGGGTTAGCAGGATTTTTAGGGATGGAGATAGAAAATATCTGTTTATATTCTGGATTTCGAAAAGATAGCTTGACGGACCTTGAGGATTCGTCCCTGATCTCGCTGCGAGTACAAATAACCGGAGAAGCTTCCGAAAAAGAAAGCAATGGCTGCAAGGAAAGTGTCAATTAACGGTTGATGGAAAGGATGTTGTGTTTTTACATCAAAAAATCAAACTGGACCAGAATGGGCATGGCAGCATTACCTTATGACACCGTTCGCTTTCCCTTGCGCTCAGGGACGCTATCTTCTCTTCAGTGTTTTGATATATGCTTTTTTCTCTTTGGGAACTTTTAAAGACTCTGTGATTTTCTGCAGGGCTTTGTTATGGGTAAAATCATCCAAATGGTTATTTAGCAAAAAAGGCAGTGTCTGCTCTGGAAAGTCCCGGTAGCAGACGGACACCGCCCAGGCTTGCGCCATTTGCACATAATATGTATGCAAAGTTACGCTGTCTATGGCTTCTAGCGTCCGGGAAAGATACGCTTCTGTCACATAATAATTTAACATCTGTACTAATGCGAAGCGCACCTCATATTCGTTGGGGCTGTGAAGATATTGCCGTAGGAACTCCCAGAATGCCTGCGGCTGTTTTTTTGCCAGCTTGATCGTGGAACAGGCGCTGTCACAGACAGACCAGTTGTCGATTTTGGGAAGGAAAGAACGTAAAAAGGGTTGTTTTTTTGCAAGATCGCCGTCTGCATAGCCCAGCACCATGCCCTGAAGCATGATTTCTTCGTAGCTGTCGTCACAGGCTGTTCTTAGATATTGCTGCCAGTCGTCCTTGGCAAGCTGCTTTGCGATTTTGCGCAAGGCGGGCAGACGCACGCCCAGAATATGTGCAACGCCTGGCAGCAAACCGGATGTAAACTTTTGGTAATCCGGTTCCTTTTGCAGTTCTAGCTGTTCTTTAATCCATGTATTCATAACGTTTCTATCCTTTCCCAATCAATGATACTGAAAGAATATCATGCCTTGTTCTTTGTGGCAAGGCGAAAATCCAAAGCCGAGTCAGTGTTGGTTTGAGTTTCCGCATTTTGCAATTCATAGCGCCAAAAGGTCTTGCTGCCTTTGGCAGCATAGACATCTTGCACAAAAAGTGCTTGAAAAGCTAGCTTTTCAGAGCGCTTTTATGTGCAAAGTGTTTTCATCACTTTGTGATGGAAACCTTTTGGCGCTATGAATTGCAAAATGCGGAAACTCAAACAGTGTTGGCAATTGACGTAAGCATGGGAAACCCTTATAATAGAGAACAGAATGAAAAAGAAAGAGGTGACACGATGGTTGAATTAGACCAGTTCAAAACTACTTTGAACGCATACAAGGAACCGTTAGTGGAAGTGAGGGATTCACTTTGACCTGGTAAATAAAGAACAACGAATCCAGGAATTAGAACGGGAAATGGAAGCGCCAGACTTTTGGGACAACACGGAGCTTTCCCAGAAGAAGATGAAGGAACTCAAAAGCCTTAAAGATGACGTCGAGACATACGCCCATCTTTCGCAGCAGTATGAGGACATTGAGACGCTTTTGGAAATGGGATATGAGGAAAATGATGCATCCCTGATACCAGAGATTCAGGAAGCGCTCCAGGAATTTCAGGAAACGTTTGATGGCATCCGCATCAAGACGTTGTTGTCAGGAGAGTACGACGGGGAAAATGCCATACTTTCCCTTCATGCAGGAGCAGGAGGAACGGAGTCTTGTGACTGGAACAGCATGTTGTACCGGATGTATAAGCGATGGGCGGAGGATAAAGGATTTACTGTGGAAGTGCTTGATTCATTAGACGGCGACGAGGCGGGCATCAAGTCCATAACCTTTGAGGTTCAGGGAGAGAATGCCTATGGCTACTTGAAATCAGAAAAGGGCGTGCACCGGCTGGTGAGAATTTCTCCTTTCAATGCGGCAGGAAAGCGACAGACTTCTTTTGCGTCCTGTGACGTCATGCCAGATATTGAAAAGGATCTAGATATCGAGATCAAAGACGATGAGCTTCGGATTGATACCTATCGTTCCAGCGGGGCAGGCGGGCAGCATATCAACAAGACCTCCTCGGCAATCCGAATCACGCATCTTCCCACGGGAATCGTGGTGCAATGCCAGAACGAGCGTTCTCAACACATGAACAAGGATAAGGCAATGCAGATGCTTAAAGCAAAACTGTATCTGTTAAAGCAAGAGGAAAATGAGAAAAAAGCCGCAGATATCAGGGGAGAGGTCACGGAGATCGGATGGGGCAATCAAATCCGTTCTTATGTGATGCAGCCTTATACCATGGTGAAAGACCACAGGACCAATGCGGAAACAGGAAATGTGGACAGCGTCATGGACGGAAAGCTGGATTTGTTCATCAATGCTTACTTGAAATGGAAAAGCCTTGCCGGGACGCAGCAGCAATAAGCAGGCTCTGTAGTAGAAAGTTTTAGAAAGAGGTTGCATAAAAAAAACAAATGTGCTAATATCTTTGCAGTGAGCACATTTGTTTTTTATAGACAAACAAACTGGAGGCAGTATGGAAGAAAAGACAAAATACTTTGTTTTAAAGAAAAAAGCCGTTCCAGAAGTATTATTGAAAGTGGTGAAAGCCAAGAAGCTGCTGGAATCCGGGCGGGCGGAATCCGTACAGGAAGCGACAGAGCTGGTTGGAATCAGCAGAAGTTCTTTTTATAAGTACAAGGATGACATTTTTCCATTTCATGACAATGCCAAGGGAAAGACAATTACCATGGTGATTCAGTTGGATGATGAGCCAGGGCTTTTATCCCTGCTGCTTCAGACGGTGGCGGATTACCATGCAAACATCCTCACCATTCACCAGAGCATTCCCGTCAACGGGATTGCATCTTTGACTTTGAGCGTGGATGTGCTGCCAGATACGAAAAATGTGTCTCAGATGGTTGAAAACATTGAGCAGCAGGAAGGGATCCATTATTTAAAAATATTAGCCAGGGAGTGACATTATGATTAAGATTGCAATTTTAGGTTATGGAACCATAGGTTCCGGCGTTGTGGAAGTATTGCATACCAACAGTGAGAGCATTGCCAAACGTGCAGGCGATGAGATTCAAGTAAAATATATTCTCGATCTTCGGGATTTTCCGGGTGATCCTATGGAGGACAAGGTAATTCATGATTATGATGTGATTGCGAAAGACCCAGAGATCCAGGTGGTGGTGGAGGCGATGGGCGGCGTGGAGCCGGCGTATACCTTTGTGAAACGGGCGCTTCTTGCAGGGAAGAACGTGACCACTTCCAACAAGGCGTTAGTGGCAAAGCATGGTGCGGAGCTTATCGCCATTGCCAAAGAGCAGAGCATTAATTTCCTGTTTGAGGCAAGCGTGGGCGGAGGCATTCCCATTATCCGCCCATTGAATTCTTCCCTTACAGCAGATGAGATTGAAGAGATAACAGGCATCTTAAATGGTACTACGAATTATATGCTCAGCAAAATGACGTTTGAAGGGCTGGAGTTTGACGATGTGTTGAAGGACGCACAGTCCAGGGGATATGCGGAAGCAGACCCCACTGCAGATGTGGAAGGCTATGACGCTTGCAGGAAGATTGCCATTTTGACGTCGCTGGTGTGTGGGCAGCAAGTGGATTTTGAAGATATTTATACAGAAGGAATCACCAAGATCACGGCGGATGACATCAAGTATGCCAAGGCGATGGGAAAGGTGATTAAGCTTCTTGCCACCAGCAGAAAGACGCAGCAAGGCTATTGCGCCATGGTTGCGCCGTTCATGCTCTCGCAGCAGCATCCATTGTACAGTGTCAACGACGTCTTCAATGCCATTTTTGTCCATGGAAACGTGCTCGGGGACGCTATGTTCTACGGCAGCGGCGCAGGGAAGCTTCCAACGGCGAGCGCAGTGGTTGCGGATATCGTGGACATTGCAAAGCATCTGCATAAAAATATCTTGATTTCCTGGAGCTCTGGGAAGATGGACTTAGTCAATAAAGGAAAGGCAGAGAGTCGTTTCTTTGTGCGCATCCGCGAGAGTCAAGAGCAGGCAGAAGCTGTATTTGGCAAAGTAGAATTTGTGGAAGTTCCAGGAATTGACGGGGAAACAGGATTTGTGACAGAAGTTTTGACGGAAGATCAGTTTGAGCAAAGGGCTGCAAAGCTTGAGGTGATCCAGAGAATCCGCGTCGTGTGACCAGCCAGCTTATAAGCTTAGAATATAATTGTGCAGAGCACAAAAAAGGAATCTCGCTTCTGCGGGGTTCTTTTTGAGAAAGGTGGTATTTGAATTTTGAAATATGTGATCGTGTTGGGGGACGGCATGGCAGACCGTCCGCTGGAAGAATTAGAGGGTATGACTCCGTTGGAATATGCAAAGACGCCGAATATGGACCAGCTTGCAGCAGCCGGGGAGATTGGAATGGTGCATACCATTCCTGACGGAATGTCGCCGGGGAGCGACACGGCGAATTTGTCTGTATTGGGATATGATCCCAAAGCTTACTATTCTGGGCGTTCTCCTTTGGAAGCGTTGAGCATTGGCGTCGATATGAAGCCGACAGACGTTTCTTTGCGCTGCAATCTCGTGACACTTTCCGAGGAGGAAGAAAATTACCAAGACAAGAAGATATTAGATCACAGTTCTGGAGAAATTTCTACAGAAGATGCCGCTGTCTTGCTGGAGGCAGTGAGGAAAGAACTGGAGACAGATATTTATAAGTTTTATGTTGGCACAAGCTACCGTCATCTATTGATTTGGGATCAGGGGCAAGTGATTGATTTGACGCCGCCACATGACGTGCTGGGGCAGACAATCTATCAGCATTTGCCCAAGGATGCGGCGCTATTGGAGATGATGAAGAAAAGCTATGCAGTCCTTGTAAATCATCCCATTAATATAGAGCGCAAGAGACAGGGATTGAATCCTGCTAATTCCTGCTGGTTTTGGGGAGCAGGCACCAGGCCGGAGTTATCCTCGTTCGAGGAGAAGACCGGCAAAAAGGGCGCCATGGTCTCGGCGGTGGATCTGCTGAAAGGAATTGCGGTCGGCGCTTCCATGAAGAACATCATTGTGGAAGGCGCTAACGGCGGCTTGCACACCAATTACAAGGGCAAGGCGCAGGCGGCAGTGGATATCTTGACAAAGGATGATTATGACTTTGTCTATGTCCATGTGGAGGCTCCAGATGAGATGGGCCATCAAGGCAGCGTGGAGAAGAAAGTGCAGGCGATCCAGTATCTGGATGAGTGTGTGATTGGTCCCATCAAGGCTGGGCTGGAACAGGCAGGGGCAGAGTTTCGCATGTTGGTGATGCCCGACCATCCCACGCCGGTCAGTCTGCGGACGCACACTGGGGATGATGTGCCTTACTTGCTTTACGATAGTGCCAGGATTGAGAATCATAGTTGGAACTATAATGAAAAGCAGGCGGCAGAGTCCGGAAACCGTGTTGCCAGAGGCTGCGAGATGATTGATTATCTGATTAGAACTTAAAATGGAAAAAGACGAGGGGCTGTTGCTTTTAAGATTGGAAAATCAAGCGGCAGCTTCTTTTTTTTGTCTGAAACGAGAGACATAGGGGGAGTATTACTGCGGTGGTTAAATATCCAACCGTTGACAAATGTGTCTATAAATGGTAGACTAAAGTTGTCTACTAAATGTAGACAGGAAGGGGATCAAAATGAAAGAAATGAAAATGGGCGTGATTGAATCTCGGTTTGCAGATCTGATTTGGCAGCGGGAGCCTATTGCCACCTCGGAATTGATCAAGATTGGTGAGAAAGAATTTTGCTGGAAGAGGACGACGACTTACACCGTGCTAAAAAGGCTTAGTGAAAGAGGGATTTTTCAAAACATAAATGGAACCGTGATCTCTCTGATTTCCCGCAAGGAGTTTTATTCTCTGCAAAGCGAGAAGTTTGTGGAGGAAACGTTTCAAGGCTCGCTTCCAGCATTTCTAGCGGCTTTTACTGAGCGCAAAAAACTGACAGCTCAGGAAGTAGAAGAAATCCGCAGGATGATAGATTCTTATGAAAAATAAGCAACAAGAATTTGCGGTGCTGTGCGAAAAAGGAGGAGACGACATATGGAAGGGCTTTTTATTCAAGTATGCAACAGGGGGATCGCTGCGGGCTGGCTGATTCTGATGGTGTTGATTTTAAGAGCCGTGATAAAAAACATGCCAAAGTACATACGCTGCATATTTTGGGGATTTGTCGGGTTCCGGCTGACCTGTCCCTGGCTGATAGAGACTGTGTTAAGCCTGATTCCCAGCGCCGAGACGATTCGGCCGGATATCGTTTATCAGAAACAGCCAGAGATACACAGCGGCATATCGGCGCTGAATCAGGCAGTCAATCCCATGCTTTCTAAATCTTTTGCGCCTCAGGATGTTGCAAGCGTCAATCCGCTTCAGATCTGGATCTTTCTGCTCTCTGTGCTATGGATGGCTGGGAGCTTGTCGATGTTGGCATATGCCATAGTTAGTTATTGGAAGCTCAACCGCAGAGTCCAAGAATCTGTGCAATGGAAAGAAAACCTGTATCTCTGTGACCGGATAGACACGCCTTTTCTCTTGGGTGTGATACGTCCCAGGATATTTCTGCCCTCTTACATGGAGGGGTGGCAGAGGGCGTATGTGATTGCCCATGAAAAGGCACATTTGGCAAGACATGACCATTTATGGAAGCTCATGGGGTACATGATATTGGCGGCTTACTGGTTTCATCCTCTTTGCTGGGTGGCATATGGGGCGTTTTGCCGGGATTTGGAGCTTGCGTGTGACGAGCGGGTAATTCGTGGCTACGATCTTGGCAGCAGGAGAGCGTATGCGCAAGCTCTGTTGGAATGCAGCGCCCGTCCCGCCAGGGCGACCGTTCATCCACTTGCATTTGGAGAGGCGAACGTCAAGAAGAGAATTGAAAATGTGCTGAACGATAAGCGGCCAGCATTTTGGACAATTGTTGTTTCTGTCTTGTGTTGTGTGTTTATCGCAACATGTTTTCTAACAAACCCCAGATCAGAAACAGAGGTGTTTGGTCATAGCTATCTGGTGGAAGAAACACTCTACGGAGCGCCCCAGTATTCCTATCTACTGGTACCGGGGACGGAGCCGGCCTATGAGATTACAAAAGAGGGAGAGCTGATAGAGACAGAGGGACAATCGTCGCAAACAGCAATGGCATTCGGTCCATGGGGCGTTCGGGGAACTGCTGTTTTGACAGAGCTGACCGATGAGAATTTTGACCAATATATCGAAAATCAGATAGGGGTAAACATCATAGAAGATCTTTGCGCCTTGCTGAGAACGGAAAATGAGCGAGCCTGGCAGGTGGCTTCTGGAGAGGAAGGAGATCAGGTATTTTACTATATTCTGCAGCAAAAGAACGGGGATGTTTATCTGACATATGGATATGACAGGGGAATTGGCTCAAACAAAGACGATTCCAACATCCGGTGGATTTTTAAGCTGCGGGTCATTGCGTGAGGCAAAGTTGCAGAAAGATTAATGATATATACAAAGAGAGATCAGTGATGACTGTATCCTAATAGGGATTATCAAAGGGTGACGGAACTTAAAAGATCGATATCCCATAAGACTAGCAGCAGGTTTTTTAGTAAGAAATTAACAGTCACGATGATAAGGGCCGCCCAAATATAGCCGTCTTGGTATTTCATTGCGATTTCGACACGGTGTTTGGAAAGCCGCTCCACTGTCTGGCTTATCAGGAACCAGCCGCCGACGACGGCAGCATAAGGCACCAGAGGATGGCAGATAAAGGAGGTGGTCAGCTTGCCATGGAGCAGCGCTGACAAGGCCCTTGTGCCGCCACAGCCAGGGCAGTATATTCCAAAGGTGCTGTTTACCAGGCAGGGGAGCAGTAGTTTGGAAAAAGGCAATGGAAAAAGCTGGTACATTAGCCCGATGACAGCGGCGAAAAATACCAGGGACCAGCCAATATAAAATAGCGCAGTTTCTTCTTTGTCACGTTGTCGCATAATAGGTTCCCCCATTGTGTTTGAATTGCCAAATGATCAGTTTTGAGTTTCCGCATTTTGTAATTTATGTTAGTGCGACAGTCCCCCTTTTGATGTTATAAAATTACAAAACGCGCAAACTCAAGTGGCTAGTATATTGCCAATGCAATAAAATATAGTATAATGGTAATTTTCTTATTTGTCAAAATAAAAAATCTGTGGTAAAATGAAAAAACAACATAATTGTTCAGAAGCTTTTATTTTCAGCGTTCAAGAATAGCCAAAAGGGGCGTGAAAATTAATAATGATACCGTTTAGAATATGAGTCAGAAGTGATGGGCAAAAGGGCTGCGGCATCGTAAGCGCGCGGTATATGCAGCGTTGTGAATGGAGGGATCATTATGAATAAACAAAAAAAAGCAATCATGTTTTTTGTCATGTTGTGTTTTGTATTTCTTGGCTTATGTGTTTCTTCTAATCCGGTATATGCAAAAAAAATTACCAGTATCCGGCAGGCAGAAACACTGTCCCGCCAGAAAGTAAAAAAGGGTACCGTCATTGAAGTTGGCAAAGATTACGAAAACGGCATTCTTATCTATGACGTCCGTTTATGGAAAGAGACCAAAGAATATGAGCTTACTTACCGCGCATCGGATGGAAAGCTTCTCTCTTATGACTGGCAAGAGCTGAGGATAAACAGGACCAGCCGCAGCCCGGTGATTGGCAAACAAGCGTGCCGTAAGCTGGCGTTGAAGGAAGTGTCAGGAGGAACCGTCAGCAACATTGTCAAGAAGTACGATGATGGAATATACAAATATAAGGTGAAGCTGCTGAAAGGAGATAAGAGATATTCCCTGGAATATCATGCTAGGACAAAGAAGTTGTTAAAATACGGATGGGAATTGAAACTTCCAAAGAAGAATGATAACCGCAATTATATTGGCTGGAAGAAAGCGAAAAAGATCGCTCTTTCCAAAGTGCCAGGAGGCGAGGCTGTCAAGGTGGAAATTGACAAGGACCATGGCTTGCCAGTATATAAGGCGCAACTGGTATCAGGGGAATTTGAGTATGAGATAAAGATTCATGCCAAAACAGGAAGAGTATTAAACATCAAAAAAGATTTCAGGCATTAAGCCTAAAGGAAAGAGGTGTCGGCATGGCAGGTTTTACGATAGGGATGGATTCTGCTTACGGTGATTTGGCAAGGGAGTATCGCAATTCAGAAATAACAAAACCGACGAGCGGCAAGGAGCCAGAGGAGACGGGAAGCGCCGTATCTGACAGGAAAGAGCCAGGGCGGTCTGGAAGAATCGTATTCGGCGCAACAGAAGGGGACAAACGGCAAAGGACTGTGACTGGGGCAGAAGAAGCAGAAGAGCCAAAGGAAACAGGATTTCGCAGGAAAGAGCCGGGAGAAAAGTGTGAGACTTGCGAGAACAGAAAGTATCAGGATGGTTCCGACGAGAACGTATCGTTTAAAGCTGCTGCTCATATTTCGCCAGAAGCTGCGGCAAGCCGTGTGCGTGCCCATGAGGGAGAGCATGTTGCCAATGCCTACGCGAAAGCGGCAAAGAAAGACGGAGAGGTATTGTCTGTCTCAGTGCGGATTGAAACAGCCGTCTGTCCAGAATGCGGGAAGAACTATGTATCTGGAGGAACAACTTCTACTAAGATTAAGTATCCTTCCAATCCTTATGAAAAGAACCAAAGGCAGCTTCAGGCGAATGCCGTCAGAGGAAAAAGCATAGATTATGCGGCAAAGCCGCTAGAAGAATTTGAAGTGGAGCGTTATTAAGTATGGGACGAACATCAGCAGAACTGAAACGGTTATCAAGGGAACAATTAAACGGGCACTGGGGATTTGCCATTGGCGTAAATCTGCTGTCGCAGATCATAATATCGGCAGTATTGATGCCTTTCTATTTACTATTCCTGTTTACTGGGCAGGGAATGGTTCAATTTGCCGCTTATATGTTAGCGGTGGTGATTCTTTGCGTAATATCTGTCGTCATGCAGTGCGGCATTGTAAGGATCTATCTGAGCTTTGCCAGAAAACAGCAAGCATCGATTGGGATGATGTTTGGAGAATTTGCAAAGAGGCCTGACCGCTATATCTTTGGCTTCATGATTATATTTGGGATCGAGTTTCTATGTATGCTTCCGGGAACGATTTGCTTGAGCGTTGGCATAATTTCTGGGCTTATGCTGGCTCATGTCATCGGCATGGTTCTTTCTCTGGGCGGGCTTGCGCTTGCATTTGTGGTGACGTTTCATCTTGCGCTTGTATTTTTCTTGTTGGTAGATCACAGTGACATGGGAATTATGGATGCTTTAAAAGAGAGCGGTACATTGATGCGGGGGCGTAAAGGAAAGCTGTTTTACATCTATCTGAGCTTTCTCGGATGGAGTCTTTTGGGGATGCTTTCCTGCGGGCTTGGAACGCTGTGGGTGATGCCATATATGATGCAGACCAATGTGAATTTTTATTTGGATGTGATAGGGGAGCTGGATCAAAAGCCGGAGTTTGTTTTTTCATAGCATCAAGCAAAACAGGGGGCTGTCGCACGAACGTATTTGCCTGTTTAAAAGGTTCCCATTGCAAAGCAATGCAAACAAAATGCACAAAAGTCATCTTGGAAAGCTAGCTTTCCAGAGTGATTTTTGTGCATTCTGTATTTGCCGCATGGGCGGCAAGACCTTTTAAACAGGAAAATACGCTCGTGCAACAGCCCCCTGTTTATAGTAAACCCGCTGTGCGCAATGTTTTTAGTAAGAATTATAAAAGTCATAATATTGGTGAAGATCATAAGGATCATAGGAATCTGTACCTCCCATCTCCCTCATGAAATCCTCAATAAACTGCATATAGCCCTCGATGCCGCCAAATTGGATGAATAAGACCAAAATGCCGTAGATCAAGAATAAAATGCCGCAGACAATTCCGATAATGCCCAAGATAAGTCCTGCTTTCGAATATCCGCTTAATGTCATCTCTCCGCCTCTTGACAACAGGGCAAAGATGATTGCCAGGGAACCGAAAATAATAGCTGGGTAGATGCAGCAGGACATCACAAGCCCTGCAATTCCCAAGACCAAAGAAGCGATCGCCATGCTTTGCGAACGTTTGTCTATGTAAGATGTGTCCATGTTATGATAATCCATGTGAATCCCTCCTTGTTATTTTTGTCTGTATTCTATTTATTTTATCATGCATGGGAAGAAAACACAAATTATTTTTGGGGTAAGAGATTTATTTTAATCTTTCTTGAAAGAAGAAAAACAATCGGATATAATGGATGGCAAAGCGTCAAGAGGCATAAGGGGATAGTAAGGGTGAAAGTATTCGTCAGCTCTTTCACAAACTACCTGTTTGTGCTGAAAAGCGCAGAGAATGGAGGAAAGAGTGAAAGCATTTGATAATTCTTTCACAAACTACCTGTTTGTGCTGAAAAGCCTACAGAATGGAGGAAATCATGGACATTATTGCAAAACTGGCGGAAGAGCTGAATATTCGGGAAACACAGGCCAAGGCAGCGGTACAGTTAATAGACGAGGGAAATACGATTCCGTTTATATCCAGATACCGAAAGGAAGCGACGGGAGCTTTGAATGACGAGGTGCTTCGCAATCTTTATGAGCGTTTGACCTATCTAAGGAACCTGGAAGAGAAGAAAGAGCAGGTGATTGCAAGCATCGAGGAACAGGGCAAAATGACGGAGGAATTAAGACAGCGGCTTCAGGCGGCGGAGACGCTTGTCGCTGTAGAGGATTTGTACCGTCCTTACCGCCCCAAGCGACGCACTCGCGCTACCATTGCCAAGGAAAAGGGATTAGAGCCATTAGCGAACGTGATCTTTTTGCAAATGACGGACAAGCCATTAGAACAGGAAGCGGAGAGTTTCTTAAATTCAGAAAAAGAAGTACATACTGTGCAGGAAGCGATTGCAGGGGCCATGGATATCCTGGCAGAGAGGATTTCAGACGAGGCGTCTTACCGCAATTATATTCGTAAGCTCACGATGCGGGCTGGCAAGATCGTGTCAGTGGCAAAGGATCAAGAGGCAGAATCCGTTTATGAGATGTACTATGATTTTGAGGAAGGACTTGCAAAGCTCGCAGGTCACAGAATCCTTGCACTGAACCGGGGAGAGTCAGAAAAAGTTCTCACTGTGAAAGTGGAAGCCCCCGCAGATCAGATTTTGCAGTATTTGGAGAAAAAGACCATCGTAAGGGACAATCCTAATACCACGAATACTTTGAAAGCAGTAGTCGAGGATAGCTATAAGCGCTTGATTGCGCCTGCGATCGAACGGGAGATCCGCAATGAGCTGACCGAACGGGCGGAGGATGGAGCGATTCGGGTATTTGGCAAGAATTTGGAACAGCTATTGATGCAGCCGCCGATTGCAGGACATGTAGTGCTGGGCTGGGATCCGGCGTTCCGTACCGGATGCAAGCTTGCGGTGGTGGATGCTACCGGAAAGGTGTTAGACACTACGGTGATTTATCCGACGGCACCGCAGAACAAAGTAGAACAATCCAAAGCCGTTCTTAAAAAACTGATCGACAAGTATGACGTTTCCTTGATTTCCGTGGGGAACGGAACGGCGTCCCGGGAATCGGAAATGGTGATTGTAGAGCTGCTAAAGGAATTGCCAAAGCCAGTGCAGTATATCATTGTCAATGAGGCGGGAGCTTCGGTTTATTCTGCCAGCAAGCTTGCCACGGAAGAGTTTCCCAATTTTGACGTGGGGCAGCGCAGCGCGGCATCTATCGCCAGGAGGCTCCAGGATCCGCTTGCCGAGCTTGTGAAGATCGACCCGAAATCCATCGGCGTCGGACAATACCAGCATGACATGAACCAGAAGAAATTAAGTGGCGCCTTAAACGGAGTGGTGGAGGATTGCGTCAATAAAGTGGGCGTGGATTTAAATACTGCGTCAGCGTCTTTGCTGGAATATATTTCTGGAATCAGCAAGATAGTTGCCAAGAATATTGTGACATACCGGGAGGAAAACGGCAGATTCCTGACACGGTCTCAGCTTTTGAAAGTGGCAAAATTGGGACCGAAAGCTTACGAGCAGTGTGCTGGATTTATGCGAATCAGCGATGGCAAGAACCCTCTGGATGGCACCAGCGTCCACCCAGAGAGCTATGAAGCTGCAAGAAAGCTGCTAGATAAGCTGGGATTTGTGCTAGAAGATATCCGCAATGGCAAGCTGTCTGGAATTTCTAGGAAAATCTCGGATTATAAGAAACTTGCCGCAGAGCTTGAAGTGGGGGAAATGACCCTGCAGGACATTGTCAAAGAGCTGGAAAAGCCGGCGAGAGATCCCAGAGATGAGATGCCAAAGCCCATCCTGCGCACGGATGTGCTGGAGATGAAAGATTTGACGCCAGGAATGATTTTAAAAGGAACCGTGAGAAATGTCATTGATTTTGGGGCGTTTGTGGATATCGGCGTTCATCAGGACGGCCTGGTACATATTTCCCAGATCACGGAGCGCTACATCAAGCATCCTTTGGAGGCGGTCAGCGTGGGGGATATTGTGGAAGTAAAGGTTTTGAGCGTGGATCTTAAGAAGAAGCGGATCCAGCTTACGATGAAGCTGTAACGGTTGGAACAGCAAAATTGTTAAAAGGAATATCTGATGTTGTATTTGATTTTGTAACAACAAGAAAGCATAGTTGACAGAAGCTTGTTGAAAGAGTAGAATAGAGCTTGAAATAAAATAACGATCTTCAGGGCAGGGTGCCCGTTTCTTTCTTAAAAAGAGCGAGGAACGGTATTCCCGACCGACGGTGATACCTCGTAGAAGGCAAGTCCGTGAGCCACAAGGCATGATTTGGTGAGAATCCAAAACCGACAGTATAGTCTGGATGGGAGAAGGTATGCGAGCCGCGCATAGGACTATTTGCACGCCCTGAATCTCTATAGATTCAGGGTTTTCTTGTCTATAAGAATTAGGATGTCAAAAGGTCTGAATTTCCTTTGCAGGCTAATTTTCCCAATCTTGCACAACAATCTTGAAAAAATTTGTTCTGTAATGAAGATGGACTTTTTGGCACCTTAATCCTTATAGACAAGAAAAGACTTTTAAAGAAGCATAATCTAGGAAGGAGTAATTAAATTGAATACAGCAAGCACAGCACAGAAACGGGCGGATATCTGGAAACTAACGATGACAGCCATGCTTTCCGCCATTGCCTTTGTATTGATGTTCTTTGAATTTACAGTTCCCGTCATGCCGCCTTTTATCAAGATGGATTTGTCGGAACTTCCGGCATTGCTTGGGGCATTTGCCATGGGCCCGGTGAGCGGGGTGATGATTTGCCTGATTAAGAATCTGCTCCATCTTTTGATGTCTACTACCGGAGGGGTGGGAGAATTGTCCAACTTTCTTCTGGGCGCCTGCTTTGTATTTCCGGCGGGAATGATCTATCAGAAATGGAAAGGGAAAAAAAGCGCCATCTTAGGCGCCTTGGCAGGAGCATTGCTGATGGCGGGTGTCAGCATCATTTCCAATTATTATATTGTGTATCCCTTTTATTATAATTTTATGACCAAGGAAGCAATTCTGCAGGCGTATCAGGCGATCGTGCCAGGCGTGAAAGGGATTCTGGAATGCTTGGTGATATTTAACACGCCCTTTACGCTCGTTAAGGGCCTGCTGAGCGTAGCCATCACTATTTTGATCTATAAACCCCTTTCCCCGTTTTTGAAAGGGACTTACCGCAATCGCTAAAATTAAAATAACGCAAGGAAGCCAAAAAGGAGGTAGTGATGGAAGCGAAGCACAGAACGCCGCAGGAGTATATGAGAATGGCGCTGGAACTCGCCAGAAAAGGGGAGGGAAAAGTATCTCCCAATCCCATGGTGGGCTGTCTGGTAGTAAAAGGCGGTGAAATAATCGTCCATGGGCATCATGAAGCTTATGGGGGATATCATGCGGAACGCAATGCCTTGACACATTGTGAGGCCGATTTAGAAGGCGCAGAGCTTTATGTGACATTGGAGCCATGCTGTCATTACGGCAAGACGCCGCCCTGCACGGAGATTATTCTGGAAAAGAAGATCAAGAAAGTCTATGTAGGATGTTTGGACTCCAATCCAAAGGTAGCAGGAAAGGGCGTAAACATCCTAAGAGAGCATGGGGTGGAGGTGGAAGTTGGAATATTGGAGCAAGAATGCCGGACGCTGAATGAAGTATTCTTTTATTACATGGAGCGCAAACTGCCGTTTACGGCTATGAAGTATGCTATGACCTTGGATGGAAAAATTGCCTGTGAGACTGGGGATTCCAAATGGGTTACCGGTCCAGAAGCCAGAAATTATGTGCAATGCTTGCGGAATCGTTATTACGGCATCATGGCGGGAATCGGCACGGTATTGGAGGACGATCCGATGCTCAACTGCCGTATGGAAGGGGGCAAGAGCCCTGTTCGCGTGATCTGCGACGCCAGGCTGCGGATCCCGCTGGATTGCCAGATTGTTAAGACAGCCTGGGAGCATGAGACGCTTGTGGCATGGAATCCTCAGTCAGCGCAAGAATTTTATCATGGCATGGGAGCGCCAGAGAAATTAGAACATATTAAGGCATATCTGAAAGAACAGGGAATTGTTCTTTTGGAAGTGCCGCGAACGGCAGGCTGCATTGCGCCGCAGCTAGATTTAAAGAAGCTTTTTCGGCAATTAGGAGACAGGGGGATCGACAGCGTTTTGTTGGAAGGAGGGGGAACCTTGAATGCCTCTGCGCTGCGACAAGGGCTGGTGCAGCGAGTCTATGCCTTTGTGGCGCCAAAGCTCATTGCCGGAGCAGACGCTAAATCCCCAGTGGAGGGGATCGGGATTTCTAGAATGGAGGATGCGGTAATATTGCAAGAAATGGAGGTCCTTCGTTTTGGAAAGGATATCTGCATCACTGGAAAGATTGAACCGGAGACTATTGAAGAATGTGAGCTGCTTTAGGACAGGCGTAAGAATTCTGAAAGGAGAGAGCCATGTTTACTGGAATCATAGAGGAAACGGGTATCTTAAGTGAAAGGAAACAGGGCGTTTTGTCGGCACAGATTCGAATTTGCTGCCGAAAGGTTCTGCAAGGAACGAAAATCGGGGACAGTATCGCAGTCAACGGAATTTGCCTCACGGTGACATCGCTTGCATCTGACAGCTTTACGGCGGATGTGATGGCTGAGACCATGCGGCGCAGCAGCCTCTCAGAGACTGCCATGCAAGGAGTCGTGAACTTGGAGCGGGCCATGGCTGCAGACGGCAGGTTTGGCGGGCATATGGTTTCCGGTCATATTGACGGGACTGGGAAGATCACTGCGATTTGCAGAGAAGAGAATGCCGTGTGGTATACCTTGCAGACAGAGGAAAGGCTGCTTCATTATATTGTAGAAAAGGGCTCCGTGGCGCTGGACGGGATCAGTCTTACGGTGGCAAACGTCGGCAGTCAGGAGTTTCAAGTTTCAGTGATTCCACATACCCAGAGAGAGACGGCGCTGTCACAGAAGACGGTGGGCAGCATTGTGAATATCGAGTGCGACGTCGTCGGAAAATATGTGGAGAAATTTCTGCTTGAGAAGAAAGAAGAGAAGCCTAAGAGCAGGGTTAGCGAAAGTTTTTTGACAGAGCATGGATTTCTCTAATCGTCTGAAATATAGATTTAGAAGCAAGAAGCTTAGAAACAAGTCTGAGAAAGGATGGATGAGAATTGGGTAAGAAGTTAGACACAGTGGAACAGGCTCTTTTGGATATCCGCCAGGGAAAAATCGTTATGGTCATTGACGATCCAGACCGGGAGAACGAAGGGGATTTTATCTGCGCTGCAGAATTTGCCACTCCGGAAAATATTAATTTTATGGCGACACATGGCAAAGGATTGATCTGTATGCCTATGGATCAGCAACTTTGTAAGCAGCTTGGGTTAAGACAGATGGTGGAACAAAATACAGATAACCATCAGACAGCATTTACAGTGTCCATTGACGGGATTGACACAGACACCGGAATTTCGGCCTTTGAGCGTTCAAAGACGGCGCTGCTTGCAGTGAAAGATGGAGCAAGGCCAGAAGATTTTCGCAGGCCAGGCCATATGTTTCCCTTAGAAGCCAGGGAGGGAGGCGTGTTAAAACGTACTGGTCATACCGAGGCAACGGTGGATCTCGCTGTCCTTGCAGGTCTAAAGCCTTGTGGCCTTTGCTGTGAGATCATGCGTGAGGATGGAAGCATGATGCGCACCACGGAGCTATTGCAGCTTGCAGAAAAGTTCCAGATGACAGTGATTACCATAGCGGACTTGGTTCGTTACCGAATGGACAGAGACAGCTTAGTACATCAGGAAGCACATGCGAAAATGCCGACCAAATATGGCGAATTCGAGATTTATGGCTATGTCAATAAATTAAATGGAGAGCACCATGTAGCGCTGACCATGGGAACGGTTTTTGATGGGGAGCCGGTATTGTGCCGGGTGCATTCAGAATGTCTTACTGGGGACGTGTTTGGCTCCGGGCGTTGCGACTGCGGCGAACAGCTAGACGCAGCCATGAAAGCGATTGCCGAAGAAGGCAGGGGAATTCTGCTGTATATGCGCCAGGAGGGCAGAGGGATCGGATTGATCAATAAGCTGAAAGCGTATGAGCTTCAAGAGCAGGGACTAGATACCGTGGAGGCAAATGTGAAACTGGGTTTTGCTCCTGATTTGAGGGATTATGGAATCGGAGCCCAAATCCTTCATGATTTGGGAGCAAGGAAACTGCGGCTTTTGACGAATAATCCCAAGAAGATTAACGGATTGTCCGGGTATGGGATTACCATCGAGGAGCGTGTGCCGATCCAGATGCCGGCCAAAAAGACAGATCTGTTTTATTTAAAGACTAAGCAAAATAAAATGAACCATATGACGAATTATTAAAATTGGCTTACACGTGTATCAAAACTGTGGAAATTTTATTCGTCAAAGGAATTACCTTGGAAAAGAAGATTGAAGAGTGGAGTTGTCGCACTAAGATATTTACTTGTTGAAAAGGTTTCCATTGCAAACAAAATGCACAAAAATTATCTTGCGAAGCTAGATTCCCAGAGTGATTTTGCGCATTCTGTCTTTGCCGTATGAGCGGCAAGACCTTTTGAACAAGTAAATATCTTAGTGCGACAGTCCAAAATTACCTATTTTTGCTGAAAAGCGCACAGAATGGAGGAAATTATGAAAGTATTAGAAGGAAATGTCGTAGCGAGTGGAATCAATGTAGGAATTGTGGCGTCCAGGTTTAATGAGTTCATAGTGTCAAAGCTGGTGTCAGGCGCTCATGACGCTTTGCTGCGCCATGGCGTGGAAGACGATGACATTACCCTGGCATGGGTGCCAGGCGCATTTGAGATTCCGCTTGCTGCACAGAAAATGGCGCAGAGCGGGAAGTTTGACGCAGTGATCTGCCTGGGCGCAGTGATCAAAGGGGCAACCACTCATTATGATTATGTATGCGCAGAAGTCAGCAAAGGGGTGGCTTCCGTAGGGCTGAAGACGGAGGTTCCGGTTATTTTTGGCGTCTTAACTACGGATAATATCGAGCAGGCTATTGAGCGTGCAGGGACCAAGGCCGGAAATAAAGGTTTTGACGCAGCGTGTAGCGCTATTGAGATGGTCAATTTATTAAAAGGCATGAGGACAGAAAGGCATCCAGGAAATGGAATATCGGGAAATAGATTTAATCAAAATAGCAAAAAGAGAAAATAATAAAAAGAGAAGCTACCTTGTGGTAAATCCGCTTCAGGGCAAGCATGTTCCGGTGAGCCCAAAGACGGCATTTGAGATGATGGATGCATTGGCAGGGCAGGTGCGTCTTGCCTACCCTGGGGAGCGCTTGCTTTTGGCAGGCTTTGCAGAGACGGCCACGGCGATTGGAGCAAGGCTGGCTGTGAAGCTTGGTGCCTGGTATATTCAGACCACCAGGGAAGATGTGAAAGGCGCAGATTACTTGTACTTTACAGAATCTCACAGTCACGCCACAGAGCAGAGGCTGGTGAAAGATGAATTGGATACGGCGATCAGTCAGTTTGACCGGGTGGTATTTGTGGAAGACGAGGTGACGACTGGGAATACGATCTTAAAAATTGTCAAGATTATGGAACAGCAATATCCAGGCGAGGTGCGTTTTTCCGTGGCGTCACTGTTAAACGGCATGGACCAGGATGCGCTTTTGCGTTATCAGGAACATGGAATCGAGGTGCATTATCTGTTAAAGACAGATCACAGTTCCTTTGATGAAGTGGCTGAACGGTTCGACAAGGATGGAAAATATGTTTATTTGGAGCAATTGGTGCCAAATAGAGATACCGGGGACATTGAGAAAGCTCAAGAAAGGGAACCAGGCACAAAGAGCGATATGGCAGGCGGCATGGAGGAGGTGTTTCTGACAGGATATTTAAACGCCAGGCGCCTGGTGGAAGGCAGGGCGTATGGCAATGCCTGTGAAAATCTCTGGATGCAGATTAGCGATCATTGTCCTCCAAAACCGGGCAAATCTTATCTCGTGCTTGGCACGGAAGAGTTTATGTATCCGGCTCTTTTCGTGGGATCAAAGCTGGAAGAAGCTGGGTGCCTGGTTCGATGCCATGCTACCACAAGAAGCCCGATCGAGGTTAGCGACGAAGAGGCATATCCTTTGCATGCCAGGTATGAATTAAGGAGCTTGTATGAAGAGCAGCGCAGGACCTTTGTGTATGACTTGGAAACTTACGATCAGGTGCTTATTCTCAGTGATGCGCCAGGGAATTGTCATAAAGGAATTGATTCTCTGCTGGCGGCATTGGCGCTTGCTGGCAATCAAAGTATCAGATGGTTTCGCTGGCAGGAACAGACAACGGCAAAAAGAGTGGGCATGAAAAGCTCTTATCAGGAAGAGGACGTGATTTTGCTGCTCAAAGACATTACCGGGCTGGTAAAGCCTCAGCCTACGCAAGAACGGGAACGTTTGATTCAGTCGGGGACGCATTACTGTGAAATGCTCCCCTTGGAATATGTCCCGAGCGAGACTTATATGAGAGTTTACCAGGAAGCGCTCAAAAGCTATGCAAAGCCTACGGCAGAGGCAGTGGGACGGCTGGCAGATAAATTGATGAGCACAAAGGGAGCGTCCATGGTACTGGTGTCCCTGGCAAGAGCTGGGATTCCGATTGGTATTTTGCTCAAGCGCTATATCCGCAGAAAGTATAAGAAAGAACTGATGCATTATGCCATTTCCATTATCCGCGGCAGAGGGATTGACAAAAATGCAATGAAATTCCTGCTTGAGCGCTATGATCCTGGGCAGCTTGTCTTTGTGGATGGTTGGATTGGAAAAGGAGCCATCTTGAAAGAATTAAGGAAAGAGCTTGCCGCCTATCCCGGAGTTTCCCGGGAAATTGCCGTGGCAGCTGATCCTGCAAACGTGACAACGCTGTGCGGCACTCATGAGGATCTTTTGATTCCCAGTTCCTGCCTCAATTGCACGGTTTCCGGCTTGGTCAGCCGGACGTTCCTGCGCCCGGATATCATCGGGGCAGAAGACTTTCATGGAGCAGTATATTATCAAGAGCTCCAAAACGAGGATCTTTCCTATCAATTTATCAATGCGATTGAGCGGGAATTTGAGACAGAGCCTTTGGTCTTGCAGCAGCCGGACCACAACGTGGCAAGGCGGGATAAAGCCGGAGACAAAACAGCCGAAGTAGAACAAGTCCAGGCAGGAACTGGGCTGGAAGAGGTGAAAGGGCTGGCAGAGGAATACGGCATTGCGGACATTAATTTAATCAAGCCAGGCATTGGGGAGGCTACCCGGGTGCTTTTGCGCCGGGTTCCTTGGAAGATCCTGGTAGCAGAAGGAGGCAGGGAGGATCCTTCTTTAGCTCACATCCTGCGGCTGGCAGAAGAAAAAGGCGTTCCAGTGGAGGAACATCCCCTGACGCATTATAGGGCGTGCGGAATCATAAAGAGCCTGGCGGACGCTTAAGCACAAGTAAATATCTTCGTGCGACGCTCCCATTGGGCACGGATCTTAGAAACAATTGCTTATTTACATGGCGAAGGTTTTATTAGGGAATTACGCCAAATGCTTCTGCAAGCAGCACAGTTTTTTGCGCCCAGTTGTAATGGGTTTTGTATTCATTCATCCGCTCTCTGTGGACGCTTCCGGCAACCAGCGAATTATGGTCGGGACTCCAGTTTAGAATCGCCCTGGCATCCTTAAGATCCTGTTGTGATACTCGATATGCTGCATTGACCACAGGGATCTGGTTAGGATGGATTACTGTCTTTCCAATAAATCCGCACAATCGGTCTTGTTCCAGTTCTACTTCTAATCCAGTTTTCCAATTTGCTCCATCGTAGTATTCCCATACAGGCCCGGAAACTACATAGTCCATGCCGAAAACAGTCATCACGTCGGCAAGAATGTTGGCAATGGGACGCAGGCTGTGGATCGATTCGGTGCTGTGACGGCGGAATCCGAACATATGACACAGGTCGTTGCCGCCAACCCGGATATTGAGAACTAAGTCTGCCACAGCGTCCAGTTTTTCCTTTAAAGCATATAAAATATGGAATCTGTCCATCAGATCAATGATGGAGGGGCTCTCAAATATGGGCATCATATACAGTTGCTGCTGGCAAGACGCATTGACTTGCTGTATCGCCTGTATGTAGTGATCAGCGTTTTCTAGTGAAAATTTCGGGAGGATGAATCCGGTTAAAAGGGCGCAAGCATCCTCCAAACGCTCAGCCAGAAGGGGGATTTGCCTAGGGCTGCGTACCCGTACAAATATTTTTGGAAGGTAAAAATCAGCGCTCTGGTAATGGGAATAGATGTCTTTCAAAGAAGAAATGAGAATGTCTTCCGCTTCCTTTACACAATCATCCCGTATGGTGTCTTCCAGGCAAAGCGCTAGGGAGAACAGCCGTCCAAACCGCTCACGAAGAATCGACGGCACGATGCTTTTATTGTTGGCAGGACAGTACAACAGTGCGCCAACACTATAATGAAGTATGGAATTTTTCATGAATATAGTTCCTTTTTTGCAATTATTGATATATGCCTGAGTTTCATTGCTTCTGAGTATATCAGAGGAAAGCGCAGAAATCAACAAGAAAGCAGAAACCCAGATATTTTCTTGCAGTTCCCTATTATTTGTCATATAATTATCTTGGCATGATGTCTCTCTAGCGGGGACCGCTGGAAAGGATGATAATGCTCTTGGAGATCAGACATGTTACGCTGGGGGGACAATTGACAATCCCTGATGGCGGGAGTATTCTTATCTTAGCAGTTAATCGATAAGGAAAAAGGATTTTGACAACGGCGAGTATGCTATTATTTTAATCATAGAAAGAAAACAGGTGGGCAAGTCGAAGAGAATGTTCTTTCTTTGACTGTTATAAAGCCCGCAGAATGGAGGAAATGATGGGCTATCAGTATGATGTGACAGCTCTGGGAGAGCTGCTAATTGATTTTACGCAAAATGGAAACAGTGAGCAAGGAAACCTGTTGTTTGAGGCGAATCCCGGAGGGGCTCCCTGCAACGTGCTGGCGATGCTTGCAAAGCTAGGATATCGTTCGGCGTTTATCGGAAAGGTAGGAGACGACGCTTTTGGCAGACGGTTAGGAGAGACCGTTGAGAAAGCTGGAATCTCTGTGAAAGGCTTGCAGTACGACCCTGATGTAAATACAACGCTTGCCTTTGTGCATACCCTTGCAGACGGAGACAGGGATTTCTCTTTTTATCGGGAACATGGGGCAGACACGATGCTGCAAGAGGAGGAAGTTCCAAAAGCGTTGATAGAAGAAAGCCGTATTTTTCATTTTGGATCGTTGTCCTTGACGGACGAACCTTCTTCCTTGGCAACGAAAAGGGCGGTGACTTATGCCAAGGAAGCAGGCGCATTGATTTCTTTTGATCCCAATCTGCGTCCGCCTCTGTGGAACAGCATGGAGGCTGCAAAGGAAGCAATCTGGTACGGGATTGAAAATTGTGATATCTTGAAAATTGCGGATAATGAGATACAATGGCTGACTGCAAAGCAAGATTATGACGAAGGCGTTGACGTGCTTCGTAAGCGGACGCATGCTAGTCTGATCAATGTGACGCTTGGCAAAGAAGGAAGCATTGCTTATTACCAGGACCAAAAGGTGTTTGGCAGGCCGTTTGCAAATGATAAAGTCGTAGATACCACGGGGGCGGGCGATACGTTTTGCGGCTGCGTGCTGGCTTATGTGCTGGCGCATGGACTGGAAAGCTTGAAAGAGGAACAGTTGTTAGAAATGCTGCTGTTTGCCAATGCGGCTGCTTCCATTGTAACGACTAGAAAAGGCGCCATCCGTTCTATGCCGATAAGGCAGGAAGTGGAAGCGCTGTTTGTGTAGAGCCAGATGACGGAAGCGTTGTTGAACGCAATGCGCAGATTCGTCATGCAGCAAGAAAAGGAAGATTCATGCAGTATATTAGTTATTATCAATGTCCGCTAGGAAAGATGCTTCTTACGAGTCAAGGCACAGGTCTGACTGGGGCTTGGATCGACGGGGCAAAATACAGCGCAGGTTACTTGGAGCGGCAACAAGAACAATTGGAATTGCCAGAATTTGCCCAGGCGAAAGAATGGCTGAACATTTATTTTTCTGGAAAGATGCCCAAAGCTGCGCCGCCTTTGGACTTAAAAGGGTCGGCGTTTCAGCTTGCAGTATGGGAAATCTTGCAAATGATTCCCTATGGACGGACAGTTACATATGGTGAGATTGCAAGTGAAATTGCAAAAAAGAGGGGAATTTCCAGAATGTCGGCTCAGGCAGTCGGCGGTGCGGTGGGGCGCAATAAAATCTCGATTATCGTTCCCTGTCACAGAGTGATCGGCGCAGATGGAAGCTTAACAGGATATGCTGGCGGACTGGATAAGAAACGTTTTTTGCTTGCATTAGAAGGAGCAATTGACACGGAAGATAAAAGTAAGAAGCAAGAGGTGTGATCAGAGATGGAAGAGATGCTTAGATTTCGCCATAACCCTATGGAAGTATCGTCTGTCCAGGCGTTTGAACAGACGAGGGGAGGAGTTTGCCAGAATATTAAAAATGTGTGCTTTGTGAGGCTGTTGGGGGATAATGGAACGCTTTTGCATGACATCGAGCAGATGGACGATAAGCTCAGTGCTAAAATGGCGCAAGGCAGATGCGTCTATCAGCGTATCCAGAATCTGCCAGGACTCTCAGATCCTGACAAAGCAGAGTATTATGCCTGCTGTTACCAAGCCTGGAAGCAGTCAGGGGAAAAAAGCTTGGAGACAAAGGCAAGCGTCAAGACAGGCATTCCCAAAGACGTCCTTGCCTGGGCATGCGGCGGGGCTGTCAAGGCTTTGGCGGGAAGCAAAAGTGCTTTTAGTGATTCCATGGGCAAGAATTTTGCAGTGAAGCTTTTATTTTGGCTTGATCAGGTTTTAAAGGGTTTTTCCCAGAACTGGAAAGAAACGTTATCGATCAAAATTGTGTCGCATGATGTAGCTCGTGCGCAAGAGTATTGTTTTTTCTATTTTCTGACGCTTTTGGGCATAGACGTGCTGCTGCTGCAATGCAGACAGGATATTGACCCCAAGCTGGAATCTTTGGGACTGTCCGAATCATTTCGACTGGGAGAGTGGACAGAGCATGAATTTCCAGCATATGATGTTGAGAGATATTCGGCCGCTGCCAAGACTGCGCAGGCGCAACCGTCTTTCGCAAAAGACAGCCAAGAGCCTGTAAGAATTCATCTTCCGCAGCGTGACCGGCAAGCGAAGAACCGTTTGAGGCAGCCGGAACAAGGTCCGGTAAGAATCAGCCTCCCAGAGCGCAACAGACCTGGCAAGTCTCAGACATCTGCGCAAATTAAGACGGCTGCAAAGACTATGCCGCAGTCTCAAGCACATAGTCAGCGGCAACCGTTGACAGAACGGCGGGAAAAGACCTTTGAAGAGCTGGCGCTTCTTGCTTCTTCGGTAGTCCTAGTAGGGATTCACGACAGACAGGGAGAATTGATTGGAACTGGATCTGGCATTATGATTGGAAGAAAGGGCTATATTCTCACGAACAATCATGTAGCCAGCGGAGGCTGCTTTTACACGGTGCGTATTGAGGAAGATGAGAATGTTTATGAGACAGAGGAGGTAATTAAATATAATCAGGTGCTGGATTTGGCAGTTTTGCGGATTGAACGCAAGCTTCAACCACTCCCAGTATATTCCGGCAGGCAGAAATTAGTGCGTGGGCAGCGGGTAGTAGCGATTGGAAGTCCGTTAGGTCTGTTTAATTCAGTATCGGACGGAATTATTTCTGGGTTCCGGGTGATTGACGATGTGGATATGATTCAGTTTACGGCGCCGACTTCCCGTGGAAGCTCCGGTGGCGCCCTGCTGAACATGTATGGAGAAGTGATCGGCATCAGTACTGCGGGGATGGATCGTGGTCAGAATATTAACCTCGCCGTGGGGTATGAAGGGATCAATATGTTTATCCAGGGATTTACCGGATAACGGCACCCTAATCTATCAAATTAAAAAATACCGAAACTTAAGTTTGTTTCCCATATACAAATTCCTTAAAATGGGTTATAATGTCAGAAAAGTGAGTATGGAGGTTGATGATGAGAGAACAGAGATTAAAAATATCTTTTAATTCTCCGGTTGTATTGGGATTTACGGTGGTTTGTTTTGGCGCGCTGATCCTAAGCATGATGACTGGGGGCAAGGCAAATCATTTGTTTTTCAGCGTATACCGCTCTTCTTTGATGAGCCCTTTGACATACATCCGGTTTGTGGGGCATGTGTTTGGTCATGCAGGATGGGAGCATTTTCTGGGAAATATCATGTTGATTCTAGTGGTAGGGCCGTTGCTGGAGGAGAAATATGGCTCTGCGAACTTGTTGTTTGTGGTACTTGCCACGGCGCTGGTGACAGGAATCGCCAATTTCGCATTATTTCCCCGGGTACAGTTGTTAGGAGCCAGCGGCGTGGTGTTTGCGCTGATCCTGTTGTCCTCTTTTACCAGTATGAAAGAAGGGGAAATCCCATTGACTTTTATACTGGTGGCTGCGCTTTATATAGGGCAGCAAATTTATCAGGGGATCTTTGTCAATGACAACGTTTCGAATCTGACTCACATTTTGGGGGGCGTCGTAGGCGCAGGATTGGGATATGTGATGAACAAAGACAAGATTCACAGCAGGGCTTATTGAAAAGATTCAGAAGTAAAGGAAAGCTGATGTTTGAGCATAAGAAAATACAGGGACTGGAAGATTTTTTTGCTGAATTGCAGAACCGCAGGGAGCGAGGGGTCTACTTTTACCGGATCAATGGGTATAATGAGAAGATACAAGAGTTTGTAGTGCGCTATTATCAGGCGGCAAGGCAGTCGGGCGTGGTGATCGAGGGAAAGATTCCCAACCCCGATGAGAAGAATCTTGCTTATTACGGAGAGATCATGGGCATGGAGTTTACGATGAGCCTGGGATTTCTCACTGCCAGTCTCGGAAAATGGCTGCCCAGGATGAACAGTTATCAGCGAGAGACAGTGGCTGCGTCGATTTATGATTCCCTGGATTCCATGCGCAAAGCGGGAAAAAATGAAAATATGCTAAAAAACGCATATATTAAGTTTATGTGCTGGCTGTATTATAAATTTGAGCGGATTGTCAGCCAGCTAGGGCAGAATCAAGTGCCGAAGATTTTGTATGAAGGCGAGATCAGCAATTATGAGCTGATGTTGATTTCTATTTTATCTAATGCGGGATGTGACGTGATTCTGCTTCAGTATCGGGGAGATCAGAGCTATCGGAAGCTGGATCCACAGGCAAAGTTATCGGAAGAGCTTGCATTTCCAGGGTTGACTGCGTTCCCGGAGTCTTTCAATTTGAAATGGATCATAATGGAAATACAAAGGCAGCAGAATAATGAGAGACTTTACGGGATCCTGCCAGAGAGCAGGAATTGTACCAACGCCTGGATTCAGGGGAAAGGGTTTTCGGATATTCAGACAGACATCCGCAGCCGTGGAGAGGATCCCAGGCTGTTTTACAATAGTCTGATCCGTATCAGCGGGGTGGAGGATAAGCTGACATATCAGAATGAGCTGTACCAGTTTCAATTGGAACTAAAAAACAGCGGACGCAGGCTGTTGATTTTGGAAGGGGCGATTGCAAAGCCTTCCACGGATGAGATTGCAGGGATTCACCGCAAAACTTACAGCAGCCCAGAACAGATGATGGCGGATCTTGCAGGAAATATCCAATATACGGCAAGCCTGGAATTGCAACGGCTGATGCATAAGGCGTTTTTAGATATTCTTCTGGAGGAGGCAAGAGAGCCAGACATCAATCTAAACCGGCTGACGAATAAAGCGGTGTATCTGTTGTGCTGGCTGAAGCGGTATCAAGCAGAGTTATTTTCGAATTGGAAGCTTCCCCAGGTAAGCTGCTGCATCTATCTCGGAGGGTGCAAAGACGAGAATGAAGCGATGTTCCTACGGTTTCTTGCAAGGCTTCCTATTGACGTGCTGATCTTGGTGCCCAATCAGAATGCGTCATGCGTGCTAGAGGATCCGGCGTTGTATGAGATTCATCATCCGGGTTCTTTGAATGTCACAAGATATCCTAAGGAAAGCGGGGAATTAAAGCTTGGGACTGCCGCTTATCATGCAGAGCGGGAACTGGATACGCTGATGTATCAGGATTCTGGAATCTACCGGAACCAGCAGTACGCAAAGGCAGTTTCAGTGACTTTGAACACCATGTATGAAGAAATTGCCATATTGTGGGATCAGGAGCTGAAGTACCGTCCCAATTTTAGCACGCTCAACGATATCGTGAATATGCCAGTGATTTTTGCAAAAGTGTCTGGCGTCAAAGATGGCAATCTGTCTCGATATTGGTCTGGCATTAAGAAATTGCTAGTGGGCGACACGCTGCTGATCAAGCAAGTGCCGTATTTAAATCCTATGGATCATAATCCAATCAAGGCGCATGTCACAGAATTTTTCAAAAATGGAAAAGTGCAAAAGGCGAGGATTCGCGCACATCCTGATTATCAGTATGGCGTGCTGCGGGATGAAATTCAGGAACATATTTTGCAGAAACTGCAGATACTTATTGACCAGAAAATCATCCGGGGAACGTTTGAGAATGGCACAGAATATACCATTGTTGCCACAGTTCTCAATCTCAACAAAGAGATTGTGCGCCTTTTGCAGAAATTTGACTTTACCAAAAAGAATCCAAAGGTCATCTATATCAATCCTACGGAAAAACCTATTTCTTTGGAGGATTCGATTGTAACGGCATTTTTGAACCTTGTGGGCTTTGACGTAGTTTTCTTTGTACCCACAGGCTACCAGAGCATAGAGCAGCATTTTAAGAATAAATTAATGGAGGAGCACCAGATTGGAGAATATCTGTATGATCTGCAGGTGCCAGATTTTACCTCCGTTTCATCTAATAGCAGCACACGTCAGTCTTGGCGGGAAAGAATATTTAAGAGAGGTACATGAGTATGGGATTGGATTTTAGCAAAACTACGACACAGCAGCAGATGACAGCGCCCGATACCAAGAATGAGATCGAGGTAGTGGAGAAGTATGACATTGTTGCAGACAGGCAGCACATGAATGAGACTCTTGTGAATTCGGCAGAGGTTGATGCGCTGGTGAGCACCATTGCGGTTAATGACCTAGAGACCATTGTTTCTTTCGGCGCGCAGGCGGCGGAGGAGATTTCCAAGGCGTCTGACGTGGTATTGAACAGCATGAACATGTCCCAATTGGACGATTCCAGCGAAATGCTGACCACGCTGGCAAAGATCATGGATAAGTTTGACATTGACGAGATCAAGGATAATCCGGGCTTATTCGGAAAGATTTTTGGAAACCTGCGAAAACAGCTGGATAAGATTCTGGCGAAATATCACACCATGGGGGACGAAGTTGACAAGATCTATGTGCAGTTAAAACAGTATGAATCGGAAATCAAGCAGTCTAACCGCAAGCTGGACCAGATGTTTGACGCCAATGTTAATTATTACCATGAGCTGGTAAAATATATCCTTGCCGGAGAGCAGGGATGTAAGGAGATTGAGGCATATATTGCACAGCGGCAGAATGACATGGAAGCCACCGGGGACAATTCGATTCAATTTGAGATTCAGAGCCTGCAGCAGGCTTTGATGATGTTAGAGCAGCGCATCCAGGATCTTCGGACCGCAGAGAGTGTGGCGATGCAGTCGATCCCTATGATTAAGACTATGGAATTTAGCAATATGAACTTGGTGCGCAAAATCAATTCAGCATTCATCGTGACGCTGCCAGTATTTAAACAGGCCCTGGCACAGGCGATTATGTTAAAGCGCCAGCGCATTCAGGCGGAGGCAATGTCCGCATTGGATGAGAAGACCAACGAAATGCTGATTAAGAATGCCAGAAATACGGCAGAGCAGTCTAAGATGACGGCAAGGCTGGCGTCTGGAAGCTCGATTAAGATAGAGACATTGGAGACAACCTGGAGAACGATTGTCAACGGCATTGACGAGACAAAGCAAATCCAGGAGAACGCTAGAAGACAGCGTGTGGAGGATCAGGCTAGGCTTGAGAACATTAAGACAGAGTTCAACCGGATGTATCATATGCCGGGCAGACAATAGCAGTTCATAAAACCATATCATGACAAGGAGGAAAAGAGAATGCCAATTAATTTATCAAAAGGACAAAAAGTAGACTTAACCAAGGGAAATCCAGGATTGAAGAGCATCATGGTAGGACTGGGCTGGGATGTAAACGCTTTTGATTCAGGCGCAGATTTTGACTTGGATGCCGCTGCGTTTATGGTAGGAGAAAATGGGAAGTGCCCCACAGAAAAAGAATTTGTCTTCTATGGCAACTTAGAGCATGGGAGCGGCGCAGTGAAGCATATGGGAGATAATCTGACCGGAGAGGGCGAGGGAGATGACGAGCAGATTCTGATCGACTTGACGAAGATTCCTGCGAATGTCTCAAAAGTCGCATTTACTTGTACGATCTATGAGGCAGATACCAGGAGGCAGAATTTTGGCCAGGTAAGCAATGCATTTATCCGAATCGTAGATGAGGGCAGCGGGACGGAATTGATCCGCTATGACCTCGGAGAGGACTTCTCCATTGAGACGGCGGTTGTCGTAGGCGAGCTGTACCGTCACAACGGAGAATGGAAATTTAATGCAATTGGAAGCGGTTTCCAGGGTGGCCTTGCAGCTTTGTGCGGACACTATGGGATAGAGGTAGCGTAAAAAGAATTTTCTAGAACCGGAGGCAGCCGGATGCTAGTTAGACAGGAGGAGTTATTTTATGCCAGTAAATTTGCAAAAAGGACAGAAAGTCAGCCTTACCAAAGGCAATCCAGGATTATCCAAAGTGGTGGTAGGACTAGGCTGGGATGTAAATCAATTTGATACAGGCGGCGCCTTTGACTTGGACGCCGCGGCGTTTCTTTTGGGAGATAATGGAAAGGCTTCTATGTCGGAGGACTTTGTATTTTATGGTAATTTGACCCATCCCACTGGATGTGCCCAGCATATGGGAGATAACCTGACCGGGGCCGGAGACGGGGATGATGAGCAGATTAAAGTGGATTTGTCCAAAGTGCCTGCGGATATCACAAAGATTGCCTTTACCGTTACCATTTATGAAGCGGAGCAGCGGCGGCAAAATTTTGGACAGGTGAACAATGCGTTTATCCGGGTGTATAATGAGGAGACTGGGGAAGAGCTGGTTCGCTATGACCTGGGAGAGGATTTCTCTATTGAGACGGCGGTAGTATTTGGCGAATTGTATAAAAATAACAGCGAGTGGAAATTTAATGCTATCGGATGCGGTTACCAAGGCGGTCTTGCGGCGCTGTGTGCAAATTATGGCGTGGAAGTGGAATAAGTGTCCACAGATAGAAGGAGGATGTTATGTCAATCAGCTTGCAGAAAGGGCAGAAAGTTAGTCTGTCCAAGGACAATACGGGGCTCTCTAAGGTGGTCATCGGTCTTGGCTGGGATGAAGTACAGCAGGGCAAAGCAGGCTTGTTTTCTAAGAAGCCCAAGCCCATCGACTGTGACGCTTCTGCGTTGCTTTTGATCAACGGGAAGCTTACCGGCAAGGAAGATATTGTGTATTTTGGAAATCTTCGACACAAATCCGGCACGATCCAACATATGGGGGATAACCTGACTGGCGCAGGTGACGGGGATGATGAACAAATTATCGTAGATCTTGCCAGTGTCCCGGCGGAATATGACAGAATCGTGCTGGTGGTTAACATTTATCAGGCGGTGCAGCGGCAACAGCATTTTGGCATGATTCAGAATGCGTTTATCCGTCTGGTGGACGCAAGGAATAACAATGAGATGTGCAAATATAATCTCACGGAGAATTATTCTGGAATGACGGCGATGATTTTTGGCGAAGTATACCGCCACAACGGGGAGTGGAAATTTAATGCCATTGGGCAAGGCACCAACGATCCGGGGCTTGGGGAGCTTGCCAACAGATACCTATAATGCGACAATAAAATAACCATTGTCGTATTCGTACCAATTTGCTGCAGTTTGTGTCTGACAGGGCATGGACTGCGGCATTTACTCAGATTAAGGAGGAACTTTTTGAATGAAATTTAATGGACTGACCGACAAAGAGGTGGAGGAGTCCCGAAAGCAGTATGGCTCAAATGCCATCCCCGACTCAGAACCCACTACGTTCTGGCAGGAATTTAAGGAGACCTTTTCGGATCCGATGATTAAAATCCTGTTGGCGATTGCCGCACTGATGATTGTGATGTTTTTCTTTGGCTATGCAGATATCTATGAACCGTTGGGAACCATCGTGGCAGTGCTGATCGTGGCGTTCGTCTCTGCGAAGACGGGAGTGGCAAGCGACACCAAGTACCGGGAGCTTAAGGATAATACGAAGAAAGATCAGTGCAAGGTCCACCGCAACGGAGTGGTCACGGTTATTGATGTGGATGACGTGGTCGTGGGAGACAAGGTGCTGCTGCAGTCAGGCGACAAGATTCCAGCAGACGGCGTGCTGGTGTCTGGTTCGCTCAGAGTGGACAATTCTGCTCTCAACGGAGAGGCGGAGGAGTGCAAGAAATCAGCGGCTGAGGAAAGCTTTCAGCTTGCAGAGGAGATTACGGGAGATACTTTCGTAGACGCGCATTCTCTGTTTCGCGGCGCCGTGGTGTTTGATGGCGAGGGAATTTTGGATGTTCGCAAAGTGGGCTTAAAGACCATGATGGGCAAGATGGCAGAAGAGATGCAAGAGGATGAACCAGATTCTCCGCTCAAAGTAAAGCTTGGCATCTTAGCAAAACAGATATCCACTTTCGGCTATATCGGGGCTATTGTCATCGCCTTGCTGTATCTGGGGTATTTTATCATGGGAGCTGGCGGCGTGTCCGCATTCTTTGGGCTTGGCGTACAGACGGTAGTCCAGAAAATTGTGTCAGCGGTCTCCTTAGCAGTGGTTATTATTGTCTGTGCTGTGCCAGAGGGACTTCCCCTGATGATTTCTCTTGTGCTGATGCAGAATACCAGCAAGATGCTGGATCACAATGTATTGGTGCGCAAAGCGGAGGGAATTGAGACGGCAGGTTCTTTAAACATCCTGTTTAGCGATAAGACGGGAACCATTACCAAGGGCATGTTGGAGGTTGTGGATTTCTTCACGGCAGACGGGCGCTCTATTCCGATTTCGGATTTAAGCAAACACAGCAAGGTAAAAGGCATGGTGGATCTTGCCATCGGCAAAAATACCCAGTCCATGTTTGACGATCACCATAAGGTTATCGGCGGCAACGCCACAGACCAGGCGCTGATGAAATTTATCGGAGAAGAGACGTTTCATGCGCTAGAGGCAGACAAGGAATGCCTAGTCACTGCAAGCCAGGGATTTAATTCAGCCAATAAATTCAGCCAGGCAAGAATTGACAATCTTGGAAAGACATTTTACAAGGGAGCGCCAGAAAAGCTTCTTGCAGCGGCAGGAAAGTATCTGGATGCAGAAGGGACCGTGCAGCCGCTTGACCAGGCGGCGCTCAACAAGAAGATTGACGAGCTTGCTTCAAAGGCAATGCGCGTCCTTGCTTTTGGATATTCGGAGAAATCTCTGGTGGAGAACGCCATTCAGGACGATATTGTTATTATCGGCCTGGTGGGCATCCGTGACGATGTCAGGGCGGAGGCCAGGGATGCGATCGAGCAAGTGCAGCAGGCAGGGATCCAGGTAGTTATGATTACCGGGGACCGTCTGGAAACGGCAGTTGCGATTGCAAAAGATGCTGGTTTGCTGCGGAATGATTCAGACCGCGCGCTGTCTTCTGCTCAGTTAAATGGGATGTCAGACGACGAAGTAAAAAAGATCATTCCTTATATCCGCGTGATTGCCCGCGCGCTCCCGACGGACAAGTCGAGGATGGTACGTCTTTGCCAGGAAATGAATCTTGTGGTTGGCATGACGGGAGACGGCGTAAACGACTCGCCAGCATTGAAGCGCGCAGACGTGGGATTTGCAATGGGTAGTGGCACTGAGGCAGCGAAAGAGGCAGGAAAGATTGTAATCCTGGATGATAACTTCAAATCGATCAAGGATGCTATCTGGTATGGCAGGACGATATACCACAATATTTTGAAATTCTGCAAATTCCAGCTTGTGATCAATGTGGCGGCAGTCGTGGTCAGCGCAATTGCGCCTTTCTTCGGCGTCGAAGAACCCTTGAAAGTAACCCATCTGCTTTTTGTCAACCTGGTGATGGACGGACTGGGAGCTATCATGCTTGGCAACGAGCCTGCGTTGGAGAAATATATGAGCGAGAAGCCCAGGCGAAGGGATGAGAGCATTATCAGTAAAAAGATGATGGCGCAGATTCTTACCATGGGGGCATGGCTTACGATTGTCAGCTTTGTCTATCTGAAGCTGCCTTTCTTCCGGGGGTTGTTTGAGACAGACAAACAGCATCTGACCGGGTATTTTGTGCTGTTTATTGTTGCAGCGTTATTTAATGGATTTAATGTCCGTGACGATGGTTTTGGAATCTTTAAGGGACTGAATGATAATACTGGGTTCTTGAAAGTATTCTTTATTATCATTTTAGTGCAGGCAGTGATTGTCAATGCCGCATTAGTGCCTTTTCCAGTCTTTGCTTGGATAGGCGAAATGTTTAGCTGCGTGCCTTTTGGCATACAGGGCTGGATTGCGGTAGCGCTTCTTGCAGTAACTATGATTCCCGTGGATCTTGTGAGAAAGATTGTCATTGGCAAAGAGAATAGATAGCAGCGTGCCAGGCTCCGTTTTCGGGGTCTGGCATGTTTTTCTTCTATGGAGCAGCTTGTGCGCTAAAATGTGCGATCTTTTCAAGATAAAAGGCAGGGGATCTCGTTGGCTTGTCTTTTTTGTTAGGAGGATATATGGCGATATTTTTTACTGATTTGGATAACACTTTGATTTACTCTCGCCGTCATGAGATTGGAACAGAGAAAATGTGTGTCGAGCTGTATCAGGGACGAGAAGTTTCTTTTGTCACAGTTAAGACCTGGGAATTATTAAAGCAGCTAATCCAGAAGATGCTTCTGATCCCTGTCACCACTCGGACCGAGGAGCAATACGGCAGAATAGATCTAAAGATTGGCGTGCCTCAGTATGCTTTGGTGTGTAATGGAGGCGTGCTATTGGAACAAGGAGAAGAGGATCTTGGGTGGCATCGAGAATCTTTGGAGGACATTGCCGACTGCAGGGAGCAGTTGACACGGGCACAGCGTTTGATGGAACAGGACCAAAACCGCAATTTTGAGGTACGCAATATCCGCCAACTGTTTCTGTTTTCTAAGAGCGAGGCTCCTGGCGCCTCTGTCGCATATTTAAAAAAAGGGCTGGATTTGGAGCGTGTGCAAGTTTTTGAGAATGGTGCAAAGGTTTATGTGGTCCCCAGAAACTTGAATAAAGGCAGGGCAGTGCGGCGCCTTTGGCAGAGGATGCAGGAATCAGGAAAGAAACCTGGCAAGATCCTGGCGGCAGGAGACAGTGCATTTGATGTTTCTATGTTGCAATGTGCAGATGTCCCGTTTGCGCCGAGGGAGCTGATGCAATCCTTTAAACTGCCGCAGCGTACCGTGACAGGGGATCAGGGGGAGATATTTTCAGAGTTTGTTTTGGAGCGTGTATTAGCACTCAGTGCTGGTTATCCACATTGGATATCTTAATGAACAGATAGGCCGTCCCATTTATAATATTAATAACAAAAACGCCAGCGGGATTATGTATGAGGAGATGGTGCTATGGATGTCTTAACGCCAAAACAGCGGCATAAAGCGATGAAAAACATTAAGTCTAAGGATACGTCTATCGAGATTCGGTTGAGAAAAGCGCTATGGCATAAGGGATATCGCTATAGAAAGAATTACAAGGATTTGCCTGGAAAGCCTGATATCGTGCTCACAAAATATAAAATTGCCATTTTTTGTGACGGTGATTTTTTTCATGGAAAAGACTGGTATCAAGTGCTTAAGCCAAAATTAGAGAAGGGGAGCAATCCAGAATACTGGATTAAGAAAATTGAGAGAAATAAGCAAAGAGATGTTGAGAATGACAAGACACTTCTTTTTTTAGGGTGGTCGGTAATTCATTTTTGGGAAAGTGATATACATAAACACGTAGAGGAATGTATAAAAGTCATTGAAGAATGTATTTTTGATCAAATAATTTGTGAGCATCAGGTGGTTGAGGATCAAGAGTGAAAAATTTGTTTTTTTCAATAGAGGCTGTCGCACGAAGATATTTACTTGTTCAAAAGGTTTTGCCGCTTATGCGGCAAAGGCAGAATGCACAAAATAATTCTGGGAAGCTAGCTTCCCAAGATAATCTTTGTGCATTTTGTTTGCATTGCTTTGCAATGGAAACCTTTTGACCAAGTAAATATCTTCGTGCGACATCCCCAAACTACCTGTTTGTGCTGAAATGCGCACAGAATGGAGGAAAGTATGAATAGAGATCTGACCCAGGGCCCGGTAATGCGGTCTATGTTGGTTTTTGCGCTGCCAATGATTGCGGGAAACCTGCTACAGCAGTGTTACAATATAGCAGATACGCTAATTGTGGGAAGGCTTCTTGGCAGCGACGCCCTGGCTGCCGTCGGCTCTTCTTTTACCCTGATGACATTTTTGACGTCGATCTTGCTTGGACTTTGCATGGGCAGCGGCGCCGTATTTTCGATCCGCTTTGGTCAGAAGGACGAGCAAGGACTGAGAGAGAGCGTCTGTGCTTCTTTTGTACTGATTACAGGGCTGACGCTGCTGCTGAATCTTTTTGCTTTTTTATGCCTCGATGGAATCCGTATCTTTCTTCAGGTGCCAAGGGAAGTTTGGGGGATGATGCGCAACTATCTTGTTGTGATTTTTTGCGGAATTACTGCGACCTTTCTCTATAATTATTTTGCTTCGTTCCTGCGCGCAGTGGGAAATTCGGTCGTGCCGCTGATCTTTCTTGCAGTATCTGCGATTTTAAATATCATACTCGACCTCTGGTTTGTGCTCGGGCTTCGCTGGGGAGTGGCTGGGGCTGCCGGGGCGACGGTGATTTCACAGTACATTTCTGGAATTGGCATTGCCGCCTATGTGCTGCTGCGGTGTCCGCAGTTTCGGAATATAGGAAAGCATTGGAAGATTCGTTGCAAGAGCATCAGAGAAATTGCGGGGTTTTCGATCTTGACCTGTATTCAGCAGTCAGTGATGAATCTTGGCATTTTAATGGTACAGGGGTTAGTGAATAGTTTTGGACCTGTGGTGATGGCGGCGTTTGCGGCAGCAGTGAAAATTGATGCGTTCGCTTACATGCCAGTGCAAGATTTCGGCAATGCTTTTTCAACCTTTATTGCCCAGAATTATGGAGCAAAAAAGAGTGAACGCATTCAAGAAGGATTAAAAGGCGCAGTGGCAGCAGCGATGATCTTTAGCATTGCAATTTCAGCACTAGTTTGGATATTTGCCCGTCCCTTGATGGGACTGTTTGTAAATGGAAACGAGACGGCAATTATTACTGAAGGAATCCATTATCTTCATGTGGAAGGCGCCTTTTACTGTGGCATAGGCTGTCTGTTTCTGCTCTATGGCCTGTACCGCGCACTGGGAAAGCCAGGCATGTCAGTGATACTTACGGTCATTTCCCTAGGCTCTCGAGTCGGACTTGCCTATGTTCTCTCTGCGTTGCCCACAGTGGGAGTGGCAGGAATCTGGTGGGCGATTCCTATTGGGTGGTTTTTGGCAGATGCCGTCGGTATTTGCTATTACATAGGATGTCAAAGGAAGTGATGGGGAGAGAAGCTTTGGAGTGAAATCCCGTCAGAAGAATAAAAATCAATCTTAGGAAAATATTAATATTTTGGAAGCAAATAAGTGAGGATTTTAATATTGTTATTTGCTATACTATGCGGGAGCGGCAACTGTGGAAAACGCCGCAGCAGAGGAAGATTTGTTCTGCGCAATCTGCTGCGATTGTTAACCGCCGGAGTAATAAGAGAAAAAACAATCATCAAGGAGGAGTTGTGCAATGGATAAGATTCTAGTGGTAGATGATGAAAAAGAGATTGCCGACTTGGTGGCGTTCTACCTGGAAAGTGAGAATTTTGAGGTAACTTCCTGTTATTCTTCCAAAGATGCGTTAGAGCGAATCGAGACGGTAAATTATGATCTTGCAATCCTGGACGTCATGCTGCCGGGAATCAGCGGATTGGAACTGTGCAAGGAAATCCGCAAGAAGCATAACTATCCAGTGATTATGCTGACGGCAAAGGATGAGGAGATCGACAAAATCCGCGGATTGATGCTGGGGGCAGACGATTACATGACAAAGCCATTCCGGCCCTTGGAGATGGTCGCCCGGGTCAAAGCCCAGCTCCGCCGTTATAAACGTTACAATCAAAATCAGGTTTTAGAAGAGATCGATCCCTCTTTGCTGGTGCATGGGGGGCTGGTGATCAATGTTAAGACCCATGAGTGCAGGCTTGACGAGAAACCTCTGGTCTTAACTCCCACGGAATTTTCCATTTTAAAAATCCTCTGCCAGCGAAAAGGCGAGGTGGTGAGTTCCGAGGAGCTCTTTCATGAGATTTGGAAGGACGAATATTATAGTAAGAGCAACAACACCATTACCGTGCATATCCGCCATCTCCGGGAGAAAATGAACGATTCTGTGGAACAGCCGAAATATATTAAGACGATCTGGGGAGTCGGTTATAAGATTGAGAATTGACAGAAAAGGAACTCCAAGCCATGGCATCTAAAAAGGACAAGAAAAAGAATAACAACTATTCGAAGCTGAAGATTAAAGTGTTTCTACAAACCATGGGCATGATCGTGCTTGCTTTTGCGATTATTTTTACGATATACCGTAGATTCTGGTTTGGAAGGGTCGGGGACTGGATTGTAGCGTTTTTGCAGAACGTGTTTCATCTCGATTATATGGACGCAAGAAATATTTATCAGTACGGACTGCGCGAAAATCTGACTATGATCATTTTTCTTGCAGGCGCATTTTGCTTTCTGTTGCTGTTCTGGTTTTCCCTGTCCTGGCTTACTCGTTATTTCAATGAGATTGATCAGGGTCTGGATAAGCTGATTCAGGGCGATAACAAAGAGATTCTCCTAACTGCGGAAATGGCGCCGATGGAACGGAAATTAAACGTGCTGCGCCAAACGCTGGAACGCCGTGAGTTGGAGGCAAAGCTTGCAGAAGAGCGAAAAAATAATCTGGTGATGTATCTTGCCCATGATATCCGCACGCCTCTGACCTCTGTGATCGGATATTTGAGCCTTCTTGAGGAGGCGCCGGACATGCCTGTGGAACAGAAAGAGAAATATGTTCATATCACCTTGGAAAAGGCTAATCGCTTAGAGCAGCTTATCAATGAGTTTTTTGAAATTACCAGGTACAATATCCAGCAGATCGTGCTCGAGCAGGAAGAAATTGACCTGTATTATATGTTGTTTCAGATGATAGAGGAATTTTATCCGCTATTGAGCCAGAAGGGCAATCAGGCAGTGCTCCACAGTGATGAAAATGTCACAGTATATGGAGACCCGGCAAAGCTGGCAAGGGTTTTTAACAATATCCTTAAAAATGCCGTCGCTTATAGTTATGAGAATACCAAAATCGAAATTTTTGCAGAAGAGCTGCCCTCTGGAACCGTTGTGGTCCGTTTTGAGAATCAGGGGAAAACGATTCCCAAAGAAAAGCTAGCCTCTATCTTTGAGAAATTTTACCGCATGGACGAAGCCAGGACTTCTAATACCGGAGGAGCGGGGCTGGGGCTTGCGATCGCAAAAGAAATCGTGACGCTGCATGGCGGGAAGATTTCGGCAGAGAGCGAAAGAGAGCAAGTGGCGTTCGTGGTAGAGCTTCCCCAAAAAGCAAAAATATGAACAAGAGCCAAGCAACGGATAAAAGGATCCATGCCTTAAATGTCCTCTGTGTCAATGATTCAGAAAAAACTAACTAGTCGTTCGGTTTATCTTAAGAAATAAGTAGCAGAATATTAAGACATGTATGCCGTCTGTTTCGTACAATTAATGCGAAGCAGGCGGTTTTTTCTAATATTATGGAATTTTGATATGGAAAAAGCTGTTGACACGTTAGGGCAAGAAATGATGATTATAACAGATTTGTCATCGAAAAGTCACGGATGCGTCATTTGCATCGGTTATGCTATTTCATATGATAGGAAATATCTTTGAAACTGCCTATTTGCACGAAAGAGAATAAAGAAAAGATAAAGGAGATAGAAAGTTATGAAACGAAAAAGGATTGCTATTTTATTTGGAGGCTGCTCCAGCGAATATGAGGTGTCGCTGCAGTCCGCTTATGCGGTTGCCACACATATAGACAAAGAGAAATACGAAGTTCTTTACATTGGAATCGAAAAAACAGGCGCATGGTACTTATTTCAGGGAGATCCCGCAGACATTCCGGGAGACGCCTGGCGGGATGAGGAGAATTGTATTCCTGTGGCGGTGTCGCCGGATAAAACGCTTCATGGCATTTTGCTGTTAAAAGAAACGGGCGTGGAAAAACTGCCGTTAGATGGCGCCCTGCCTGTGCTGCATGGGAGAAACGGCGAGGATGGAACCGTGCAGGGAGTGTTGGAACTGGCGGACATTCCGTTGATCGGATGTAATACGATGAGTTCTGCAGTCTGCATGGACAAGGAAACGGCTCACCGTCTGGCGAAGGAATGCGGGGTCAATGTCCCTGCTTCTTATACGGTCGTCAAAGAGGATTTACAGAGGGAAGGGCTGATTTTGTCGTATGGGAAAGAGCTAGGTTATCCATTGTTTGTAAAACCGCTGCGCGCAGGTTCTTCTTTCGGGGTCAGCAAAGTCGGAAAACCGGAAGAACTGCTGACGGCGATAGAACACGGATTTGCATATGATTCCAGGGTTATTTTGGAGGAGGCGATCGAGGGCTTTGAGGTGGGCTGCGCCGTGCTGGGGACGGAGGAGCTTACAGTTGGAGAAGTGGATGAGATCGAGCTTTCGAAAGGATTTTTTGATTACACGGAAAAATACACGCTGAAATCCTCAAAGATTCATGTTCCGGCACGGATTTCAAAGCAAAAGGCAGACGAAGTAAAGGAGACGGCGGTGCGGATTTACCGGGGGCTGGGATGCAGTCATTTTGCCAGGGTGGATATGTTTCTGACGCCTCAGGGAGAAATCTATTTTAACGAGGTCAATACCATTCCTGGGTTTACGACGCACAGCCGTTATCCGAATATGCTCAAAGAAGCAGGGATTTCTTTTGAAGAAATTTTGTCAAGACTGCTAGGAAAGGCGGATCGGGAAAATGTTGGTGTTGGAAAAGAGTAGAATATATCAGGGAACTTTGATTTTGGTGAACCGGGCTTATCCGGTTCGCTGTCAGCAGCCAAAGCAGGAATTATGCTCGCCGTTTCCAGAGCAGGCGCAAATCATGATGGAACAAGAAAGCGCCAGGATGCTGAAGAAATTGTTGCGGGAAGTTTTGACAAATGACTTGGTTCTTTCTGGAAAACAAGGTGTTTTGCTGCAACATGGGAACGCAATCGTGGGTGTGAGCGGCTACCGTTCCAGGGAAGAACAAGTAGAAATTTTTGAAAATTCGTTGTTGGAAAACGGCAGGGATTTTACGGAAAAATACGTAGCGTTTCCAGACCACAGCGAGCATCAAACTGGCCTTGCAATTGATTTGGCGGAAAATCAGCCCCAGATAGACTTTATTTGCCCAGAATTTCCTTATCAAGGGATTTGCCAGGAATTTCGTGAGAAGATGGCGGAGTTTGGGTTTGTTGAGCGATATCCAAAGGCAAAACAGAAAATTACCGGGATCGGCGCAGAACCGTGGCATTTCCGCTATGTGGGCGCCCCTCATGCGGCGCTGATGGCGGAACTGGGAATGGTTCTGGAAGAATATATTGAGTGGTTAAAGCAGTTTGATTTGAAGAAACATCCTTGTATCCTTCATAGGAGACGGGAAGAGGTCGCTATTGGATATGTGAAAGCCAAAGGCGACTATACAAGAATAGAAGGTCTGGAGGCTTTGGCGGGACGCATCCGAAAAGCATGGCAGATGCGAAACGAGGCAAAGAACAGGACAGAGAGGTTTAGAATTAAGATTTCAGGCAATAACGTAGACGGATTTATTTGCACCTGCAGGATGGGGACGCAAGCGTAAAATGTACTCTCAGAATCTCTCTTATACCTGCTTTTACCGCTGTTTTTCCGCCAAATGCACACAAATTTAATCAACATACTATCCAGGTACGCCTCATAAATTTGTGCACATCTGACAAAAAATCTTCTCTCAAAATCAGGCACAAAGAGAATCCGAGAGTACATTAAAAAGAATAGGAGATAAGCATGAGACAGAGAAAAAATTATGCGGCGGTTGACAATTTCCGTCTGATAGCCGCATTGCTGATTGTGGCGATTCATACGGCTCCGCTAGCGTCTTTTAGCGATAGCGCTGATTTTCTGGTGACGTATTGTTTTGCAAGAGTCGCAGTCCCCTTTTTTCTGATGGTGACTGGATATTTTGTGCTGGCGCCTTATCAGAGAACGATCAGGGAAAGAGGCTTCTTTCAGCGGAGAATGAAGCCAGAGAGTTCAGCAAGCGTGCAAAGGTTTCTGAAAAAGACGGCGGCGCTTTATGTTATTTCTACGCTTTTGTATCTTCCTTTGAAGATCTATGCAGGAAATATCAGTCATACGATCGGGGAATGGCTGAAAGAATTCTTTTTTGACGGGACCTTTTATCATTTATGGTATCTTCCGGCGGTGCTGACAGGATGCCTGCTGCTAATTTTGCTGCTGCAGTTTTGCAGTCCCTTTGTTATTTCCATACTGGTATTTGCGCTTTATGTCATTGGAGTTTTGGGAGACAGCTATTACAATCTGGTCAGCCAGGTTCCTGTTTTGAAAATGGCATATGAGGGGATTTTCCAAATCAGCTCTTACACCAGAAACGGTATATTTTTTGCGCCGGTATTTTTATGGATGGGGGTAGTGCTTGCCAATGGCGGAGTGAAATTGTCTTTGAAGGCCGCTGCGTCAGGATTTGGCGTATCTATGGCGGCAATGTTAGCCGAAGGATTTCTAAGTTATTCTTTAGAATGGCAGAAACATAACAGTATGTACTTTTTACTGATTCCGGTCATGTTTTATCTGTTCGAACTGCTTCTTTTCGCAGAAGTTCCAAAGATGGAGATTGCCAGAGATTTGTCTATGTATGTTTATATTTTGCATCCGCTTAGCATTGTCCTGGTGCGGGGAGTTGCGACGCCATTAAAAATGAAAAGCTTGCTGGTAGAGCAGTCATTGATACACTATCTTGCCGTGGTGGCTGTCACGGTCTTGCTGTCGCTTGTACTGGTATCAGTAAAACGTCTGTCCTCTGGCAGATATTTGGATGCAGGATAATCAAATAGAAAGGTTTGGAGGAAGTTATGTATTGCAAAGGCAGGGCATGGATTGAACTTAATATGGACCATTTAAAACATAATATCCAGGAATTTCGTCGTTTGCTGCCCTGGGATTGTGCTCTGATGCCAGCAGTGAAGGCAAATGCTTACGGGCATGGCGCCGTATTGGTGGCAAAAGCTTTGCAGGAACAGGGGATACGGGCATTTTGCGTGGCGTCGGCGTCAGAAGGCGTGATGCTGCGCAGGGCTGGAATTTCTGGGGAATTGCTGGTGCTGGGCTACACGCATCCAGAAGAATTTGATGATTTGATTGCATATGATTTGATTCAAACAGTAATTGACGGAAATTATGCAGCGCAAATGGAACGTGACGGGCGCAGATTCACGGTTCATGTCGGAATTGATACAGGAATGCACCGTATTGGGGAACGCTGGGAGAATATAGAGCAAATTGTAAAAATATTTCGGATCAAGAATTTAGACGTTACAGGGGTATACTCTCACCTCTGCGTTTCTGACGGGCAGTCTCAGCGGGAACAGTCTTATACGTTGGAGCAGATTCAGCATTTTGAACAGGTGATTGCAGAGCTTCAGCGGCGGGGGATCACTGATTTTAAATGCCATCTGCAGGGCAGCTATGGGATTTTAAATTATTCGCAGTATTGTTTTGATTATGCCCGCGCAGGGATTGCGTTCTATGGCATTTATAGTGGAAAAAATGACAGCACCAAGGCGGCGCTCGATTTGAAACCTGTATTGTCACTCAAAAGCAGAGTGACAAGTGTAAAGAATCTATATCAAGGAGAGGGGGCTGGCTATGGTCTAACATACAGGACTGAGGAGGACCGAAAGATCGCCGTGTTGTCTATCGGATATGCGGACGGCGTTCCCAGGAGCTTGTCAAACTGCGGCTATATACTCTGCAATGGAAAGATGGCGCCGATTGCAGGGCGGGTATGCATGGACCAGATGATGGTGGACGTGACCGAGATTCCGAGGGTGAAACCGGGAGACGAGGCGGTGCTGATTGGGAGGTCAGGAGCGCTGGAAATCCGTGCAGAGGATATGGCGCAGTGGGCGGGAACCATCAGTAACGAGATCGTCAGCCGTCTTGGGGAACGCCTGGAGCGGATAGCGGTGTAAATGCTTTGATGTATTAGAATGTGCAGGTGGATGATGCTAAGATGGTGTTAAGAAATGGAGGGAAATGGAGAAAATTGGCAGATGTTGTGGTATTATGGGGGAAATAGGAGAGCGTTTATCCTGGGGATGGGATGGATGTGAATGGAGGATAATTGAAAGTTATCTGGTGTTTAAGGCTTAGAATAGATAAATGAGTTTAGGAGAGGTTAGATGGAAGAACTATACTGGGTAGGAATAAAAGAATCTGAAATTCGTTCGTGTAAAAATATATTTAAAGGAAGTATTACCTATACCGGTTCTGGAAAAAACGGAAACATTTCCTATTCTTCTTGTTCAGGGAAAATTTTAAATTATAATACAGATTCCAGCGAATTAGATGCTTTTATAAGCAAGACGCTTCATCAATTGATTTTAGAAAACCATAATATAAAATTTATGTTTTATAATCCATATTATGCATTTTTTCTTGGCGGTGAAATTTTAAAACACACTATATCGACCAATCAAATTTACCCTTATAATTTTTTAAGAGATAAAATGAAAACCCGCCTTTGGCTTTCGAAAATAATTCCTGTATTGGAAAGTGTTGCCTTATCTGCCAGCCAGTGCTCCATAGAATCCTTTAAAAAATTTTTTCCCGGGCACAGTTCGTTTATTTTACAAGGATGTACAGGTGCAGGCGGAAATGATACTTATGTTGTCAATGAAGAGTCATGGAACAGAGTAAAAGCATGTTTAAATACAAATGAGATTTTTCTCATTTCACCCTACATAACCCCGTCTTTTTCAGTAAATGTCCATGTAATAATAGGAAACAATATTAGAATTACACCTGCCTCTATTCAAATTGTTGAAAAAGAAAACGACAGGCTTATTTTTCATGGAAGCGATTTTATTGAATACTGTAATATACCAGAGCAAATAAGAGCAAAAATCAGGCTATACACTGACCAGGTGGCTAAATTAATAAAAAATATAGGTTATAAAGGTATTTTGGGGATAGATTATCTTGTTTTTAATAGAGAAGTATATTTTTTAGAAATTAATCCCCGTTTCCAATCATCATCCCCCCTTTTAAACGAAATATTATCTATAGAGAACGGAATGTCTTTACAGGAAATATGCTTGAATATTTATACAGATTGTGAGTATGTTATTCCGCAGTTCCAAAATAATGTTCCATTTAGTTCGTATATTATAGACGCATACCCTTCTTATGGTTATTACAGTGAATATATCAAAAATGCCATAAAGTCAAAAGAAGTCGTGGCAATATTTAAAGACGGTTTTGAAAATCATACAGCATATGAAGAATGTGCAAGTATTTACAGTATCGTATTAAAAACAAATATTACGACCGTGAATCCGAACGGCGCCTTAAATATACATGATAATATAAAAACCTATCAAACAAAATTGCCCCGGACAGACTCATTCTATGATTGTTTGGATCTAAAAACAAAACTGTTATCACAAGGAATAAGGATATCGAAAGAAGCTGAGCAAAAAATGCAAGAAGAGATGATCCGAAAAGGAACTTACAGTTCTTTGGATATTTATATACGCTCTGATTTAATTATAAATGCCCCTATTGGATTGAAATTATGCAGTATGTCTCCATTCGAAATCCATTTTGAAAAAAATGATTTTTGGCTTTTGTATGCAGGGAAAGAAATATGCACTGTTCATTTGGATAAAAAGGAATCATTCTGCAATTTAAAAACAAAAACGGGCATAGACTATGACGATTTGTCTTTTCTTGCAACAGACAGGCTAAGGCTCCATCATTCGTACGGTTGTTTCTTTAAACGAAATAAATGTGGTTGCAGTTTTTGTGATGTGCCTGCGGGCGTATCGGATTTTAACATTAAAGATTTAATTGAAGTAATAGACTGGCATATTGCAAATTCCAAATTTCGGCATATTTTAATAGGCGGCGGTTCGGAACAACGAAGTACAGAATATATCAGAATTATAGAAATAATTCAATATCTGCGTTCTAAAACGGATAAGCCAGTTTATTTAATGGCTTTGCCGCCTGAAAATATAGAAATTTTGTCAGAATACTATAATGCAGGTATTGATGAAATTGCATTCAATATAGAAATTTTCGACAATGACCTCAGAAAAAAATACATAAGTGGAAAAGGATCTATATCTTTAGAAATCTATAAAGAAACATTGTTAAAAGCAGTAGAATTATGGGGTAATACAGGAAATGTAAAAAGTTCTATCCTGTATGGGCTGGAAAGCGATACCAGTTTCTTATTGGGAATTGAATGGTTGGCATCACATGGTATAGAGCCTATTATTTCTGTATTTCGTCCTTTACAGGATACAGATATAAAAAATAGGATTGCTCCTGGAAGTAAGACTTTGCAAAAAATATTTTATAAGGTATTAAATTTATGTCAACCATATCACTTGATTCCAGGACCAGACTGTATATATTGTCAAAATAATACATTAAGCCTGTCTAATGATATTTTTTCCGAGCTTCATAATTAAGATGTAAATTTCCTAAAGATAAATCAAGTTTTATATTTTTTTCTTGCAGGATTTTGTGTTTTCCTAAAACAAAAGATTCTGCATTTTTATTGCTGATTCCGGCAGGAAATTTTTCCGACAGAAAATTTTTGTTTTTCATTAATCCTTTTACAAACGTGCCAATTGTTAGGACATCTGCAGCAACTGCCATAGCAGACAAAAATAAATCCATATTTCCAGTAATAATTGTCTGCAATGCGCCTATAAATAGAACAAGCTGGTTAGGGTCAATAGATGCTGCCATGATCCATATAGAATAGGTAGGTGAATTATGCTTAATTTCAAAACTATATTCGCTATTTGAAATCTGATTGTATTCGAAACAATTTTCCAGTATAGAAAGTAATTCTGAAAATTCTGCCGCATTTTTTAATGTTAAATTTGTTTTTAGAGCTAACACAATATGAGATTTTTCCGTATTTGCGAATAAAATATTTTTAATTTCATCAATATGAAGATTAAACTGATACTGTTCGCTTTCCGTCAATTCAACCGACATAAAATAATGTACAATTCTAAAGTAAAGCTCTGATAAAAAATGGCGCTCAAAGTCTCCTTGCAAGGCTGCAAGCCTACATAAAGATTTTAATTTGCGAAAATCTCTTTGCCGTATATATTCTTTTAATCCTTCATAAATATAATCCTGGGCAAGTGTCTTTTTCTTTTCAAACAACGCAATATTGGCTAAAGGAAAAAACTCTCTTTCTAAAAAATAATAGTCAGAGAATAAAGGTAATAATTTTATGTATTCCTCCACGCTTAATATAGGGGCTCCTTTCATAGAGGATGTTATCTTTACGTTATTAACTTGTGTTGCGATGGTTTGAAGCCCATTAAAAATATAAGCTATCTGATGAAAAGGAAGTGTTACATCTTTAAGGATGATATTATGAAAAACAGAAAATTCCATGTTACAACCTATAAATGAGCTGCTTTGTATCTCTGCATCACGAAATATATTGTCTTGTAACGTTGTATGCGTAAACTCACAGCCATATATTTTTGTTTGAAAAAACTGTGACTGGGAAATAGAGGTGTTTTCAACGAGCAAATCATGAAGCTCGGTTTTGTAAAAGCAACTCTGATTTAAGTTGGAAGCATCAAGCATTGTTTTTGTGTTTTTATTGCTTTGAATTCGACTGTTTGAAAAATCACAAAACTGCATATTTGCGCCCTGAATCACACAACCAGTAAAGGTACATGCTCGAAAGCGGGTTCCCGCAGCACCTACATATTTAAAACTGTTTCCATTAAAACTGCATTCTTCATAATCGCCGTTTTTAATTCGTTGCCCAGTAAAATCATCCGGCACATTCTCTAATTTATACCCCTTATACTGCAATTCCGAAAATTCCATATTATCGTATTTTTGCAGCAGTTCTCTGACATTTATGGGGGTGTTTGTATTTGAAACAGATAGTTCTTCCATCTAACCTCTCCTAAACTCATTTATCTATTCTAAGCCTTAAACACCAGATAACTTTCAATTATCCTCCATTCACATCCATCACATTCCTAGGATGCTTCTCTGTCAATATGGCTTTCTGCTTATGCATAGACACGCTGGTGTAGATTTGTGTCGTAGTAATGGAGCTATGCCCAAGCATTTTCTGGATATAGCGAATGTCGACATCTGCCTCCAGAAGGAGCGTGGCAAAAGAATGACGGAACATATGAGGAGTAATATGCATCGTGATTCCGGCGTGTTCTACATATTTATTAATCATGAAACGTACCGATTGTTCTGACAGCCTGCCGCCAAGCCGGTTTACAAACAGCCATTTGCATTGTGCGATATCTGTTTGAAACGCATCTATGTAGCAAGACAATGCCGAAATAACGCTGGGATTGCCAATTTGAATCATGCGTTCTTTAGCCCCCTTGCCCAAAATCAAAACGGAACAATTCTCCATGTCAATATCCTGATATTTGAGGCAGCAGAGTTCAGAAATACGCATGCCAGTGGCGAACAGCAATTCAATGACAGCAATGTCACGAAGAATGGCTTTCTTCTGGTAAGAGGAAGAAACCTGCTGATATTCCTGGTAAACAGTGTTTAGAAGAAGCTCGATGATATTTGCAGGAATCGTTTTGGGGAGGCGTTTGGGCTCTCTGTAAGAAAGACGAATTTTGTTAAAGGGATTGTGTTCCAGTAGATCTTCATATTCAAGATAGTGGAAAAAAGCTTTTAGGCTGGCGATTTTTCGCTTTGTAGTTTTCGGCTGATATTGCGTATGCAGCAGAGCGAGATACGACGTCAGGCTTTCCTTGGAAAACGGTTCCTGGAAAGCGGAGACAAATCCTATAAATTGTGTTAAATCAATGCGGTAAGCCTTGATCGTTTTAGCGTTCAATTCTTTCTGCGTGCTGCAATATACCAGATAATTTTCTTTTAACATTTCTAATGAATACATAGCGTCCTCCGTTTTTTGCAAGTTTGATCATTTCAAGCTCCCCCTGGAAATAAAAATTAAAATCAAAAATTCTTTATCTAATCTAATCTCATATCATCATACTAGTGTATTGACCACTTGACAATCGGTTGAATTACTAGCCTGAATTTCCATCTACTGTGATAGATTTTCTAACTGATGCCATGTATTGGCGGCAGGTGTTAAGCACGAATTAAAGTAGAACGCAGACGCATTGCTACACTGTCAAAAATCCGCCATGTCAAGCGTGGATTATTATTTTTTTGCAATATGGACAAAATAGATACAAATATCAGCCTAATTAAAAGCAAGGAGGTTCCAAAATGAGCCAAAGAACCTATATTTGTATTGATTTAAAGTCTTTTTACGCATCAGTAGAATGCAAAGAGCGAGGTCTCGATCCCTTAAAAGCGAATCTGGTTGTTGCAGATCCGCAGCGTAGCGACCGGACGGTCTGTCTTGCAGTTTCGCCATCCATGAAAGCTCTAGGCGTTCCAGGGCGGTGCAGGGTATATGAAATCCCGCCAGGCATTGATTATATAATGGCGCCTCCTAGAATGCAGTTGTATCTGGATTATTCAGCAGAGATTTATGGCATTTATCTAAAATATATTGCCAAAGAAGATATCCATCCCTATTCGATTGACGAGGTATTTATGGATGTCACAGAATATTTGCCAATGTACCAGATGAGTGCAGAGGCATTGACAAGGACAATAGTAAAAGATGTTTACCTCATGACTGGAATCACTGCCACTGCAGGGATTGGCACCAATTTGTATTTGGCAAAAATCGCCATGGACATTTTGGCAAAACATATGGAGGTTTCCAAAGGGCTGCAGCAGGGCATAGAGTTTCCAATCGGCATACTGGATGAGAGATCTTACCAGAAAAAGTTATGGGATCATAAACCGCTGACAGATTTCTGGCGGATCGGAGTCCAAACCGCAAGAAAACTAGGGCATATGGGAATTTTCACCATGGAAGAACTGGCACATGCAGACGAGCAGCTTCTTTACCGAGCGTTCGGGGTAGACGCAGAATTGCTGATTGATCATGCGTGGGGCAGAGAAAGTACAAAGATGGCGGATATTAAGAAATATAAGCCGAAATCAAATTCTATTTCCAGCAGTCAGGTTTTGTGGTGCGATTACAATTTTGAAGATGGAGAGCTTATCTTAAAGGAAATGGCAGAGTCGCTTTGCCTGGAATTGGCAGGCAGGTGTCTGATGACTGATTCCATCACCCTGCATGTGGGATATTCTTATTGGGTTGAAAAAAAGCCTGCGCATGGCACGGTCTCTATGGGGATGGAAAATTCAGCGCCAATCATTATCTCCCATGCTGTGGAGTTATATCGGAGAGTTGTGGACAAAAGCACGCCCATCCGCAGGATCAATATCAGTTTTAACCATGTGACTGACCAAGGTTACCGGCAGTATGATTTATTTACAGATCCTATAAAGCTGGACAAGGAGCGGAGACTGCAGGAAGCTGTTCTTGCCATTAAGGCAAAGTATGGTAAAAATGCGATATTAAAGGGAATGAATCTGCAGCAGAAATCAACAGCCAGGGAGCGCAACAGGCAGATCGGAGGGCATCGAAGTGGTACGGACTAAAATGAGCGCCCAGGAGAGGGCAAAACAGTTTATGCCTTTTGCAGCATTAAAAGGTTATCCAGAAGCGCTGCGCCAAAAAGAAAACGTTGTAAGACCAAAAGCAGATTTATCAGAAGAGTATCAAGATGAATTAAACCGCAGGTTTCTTCAGATCAAAAAGGGGGATGTGATAACCGTGGTTTATTATTGTGAGCATGAGTATTTGAAAATAACAGGCATCGCGGATGAAGTTAATAAAACGTCCAAGATATTGAAAGTTGCGGACGCAGTCATACCTTTTGAAGATATCTATGATGTTGCCCGTGATGAAAAGATCAGTTTTCCACAATCATGAAGCAGATTTTTAATTCCTGTCAATATAAATAACATAATTTGAGTTTCCCCATTTTGTAATTCATAGTGCCAAAGTGTTTCCATCACAAAGTG